>Ga0326726_10000635_pt1 | contig 32196 bp, 36 predicted proteins | sample MHFenrmetagenome_2_FD_207603 | JGI IMG/M metagenome (GOLD analysis project Ga0326726, IMG submission 207603) | Lab enriched peat soil microbial communities from Michigan Hollow, Ithaca, NY, United States - MHF15MN | ecosystem: Environmental > Terrestrial > Soil > Wetlands > Peat | place: USA...
AACGAAGACGAAACGAGAGAAAGAAACGATTTATCGAATCAAAGATGAAAACGCGATCAGTCAGGTGTTAATCACCTACCAATCAGGAATTATTGATGAAACGGTGAGTGGATTTATTGACGTCTGGTCGAAAATCCTCTAAAAATATCTCTTGTTGAATGAAGCATGTTGATGACAGGGCACTTGTTCGATTTCAGCTGGTTTTCGTGGGATTTGTATTTTTGGTAGATTCTTCGGCAGCTCTCCGAACCCTTTTTTATCGAAATAACAGCAATCTGGGTTCCAATTCCTTAGGTAAATCTGATGTCTTTTACGACGCTCCTGAGGTCCGCTCGTGGTGTTACCTCAATATTTTTCGCGGTTAAGACAAACAAGTCTTGGGAGAACAATGGAACGACCATGACATCGTCAACCAATGCAATCCTGAATCCTTCCTGTAAGAGTCGTAATCGTTCTTCGGAATTCATCTTCTGAGAAGCAACGATGCCCAACCGGTCAACCTCTGCTTTCGAATAATGTCCGCTATTTAAAAAACCAAGATGTTCTCCGATTAACCGAATAAAAAGATCATACATATATCCTCCATCCTCTGAGATCGTCTCCCATCCAATCAAATATATCGATGTATTCCTCTCTGAAACAACCTTTGTATCATACTCATCGCTTGAGAGATTATTCGGATTATTCCAGGAAACCGCAAGAGCGGGTACAATGCGGAAATCTTCATCAAATTCAACAAGTCCATTGTAAATATTGGGGATAATTGTATAGTAATTATCATTGGTGACACCCAGTGGATAAATACATTCTTTGGATAGAACTCCCCAAATAAGAGTATCCTTTTTTGAGTTATCATCATCGTCGATGTTTGATGTGTGAATACAACCTGAGCAAAACAGCAGTAAGAGTATGAAAGAGATGAATAATATTTTTTTATTTGGCCGATTCTGCATATGCTTCCGGCATCGATAATGAACTCTTCATCTCCATTCAATTAAAATAAAATAGGGGGCGGGCTTTAAAGGAAACATCAGGTATTCGACCTATACACTGGAGTCGCTTCGTCTGTCAGAGGAGACGCAGACTAGCGGTATCCCCCGATTTTCAGGCTTGGATCGCCGAAGAGCGCCCATTGCTCGACATTTTTTACTATGATTGCAGATCCGTCTATCGAGCCATCAGACCAATCGATGGGACATGACCTCAAAACAGAGGCGATAGAACCGCTCCATGTGTCACCGAGGACGTCGGTATGGTTGAGGCTGTACTCGGCGAAGAACTGTCGGTCCAGCCATTCGATACCACCATAGCCAAGGTTGATATCGGGGGATTCGTAGCTAAATGCTGTCGCACCAATCGTGGCGATGCTACCACCATGCGGTTGGATCATGAGCGCCCAGCCGATACAGTACGGCGTGGGCAACCCGTACACAAAGTACGAATTTCCTAAACTGACATTGAACATGTTGTTGAAACAGCCGCTGCCTGTGATGCAGACCGGTAGTTTCTGACGGTTGTGGAGAAACGGCAGGCTCCGTAAACGAAGCCCATCGATCCAGGTGTTGTTGTCATCTGGTGGATGTGTCGCCCATGTTTTTGGGTTGCCATGACCCGACATCCAGAGGAATCCACAGCCTTTGTTGACAGCGGATACGACGTCGACCCAATTCTTCAGGCTCCCATCAGATGCCCAGAGTTTCACGGGGCGGAAATCGGTCATCAGGTCGAGACCTTGCTGGGTATAGACTTCCCCATCGTAGTACGGGGTTCGTCCTGGATAGGTGTCTCCTGCGACGACGACCATGGTTTTGAACCAAGAGTCAGCACATCCGAACGTCTCGTACATGATGATTTTTCGTACGACGATGCGCAACTCCTGTGCATTGAGGCACGGGAGTCTTCCAAGGCTCACGTCAGGAATGAGATCTGGGTGGTCCACAGCGGCTCCACCAATTGGCCATTCCCCGAACACGCCGTTGTTATTGTCATCCCAGCTTGAGAACGAGCCGTTCTTGTCATAGATATCCGCAAAATACAGATCGGAGAGGAAGTGTGCCTCAGGGTACGTCTCATAGGGACGATTGAGAGAACTATAGCGTACGGGGACCCAGTATCTTTCGTCAGGCCCTTGGTTGCTGCGTCCGCCGACAAGCAACACATAATGGATTCCCCATGTTTCTATCGCTGCTTTGATGAAATATTTGACTTTCTCTGCGTCGTCTCTGCCTTGCCAGAACATCTGGTCGTAGACCTCATCAGTGTCCACAAGGACTGTTCGAATACCCAACCTATTTTTATGGTTGACAAGGGGGAGAAGATCGTAATGGAATATCTTTGGTGCGATGATGAGCAGGTCATAGATACTCGATGCTTGACTGGCCCGCTGGGGAGAAGTATTTTCCAAAATCATCGTGCCTACGACAGCGGTTGACCATGCCGGAAGAACCAAAAGAAGAATCGCAATGGCTATGAATGGTTTCTTTTTCAGGTGATGATTCATAATTTCCCTGGATTGTTAAAATATTTGTCATGTGATTTAAATAATTTGCTATAGCGAGGAAATAGCTGAAGAGCTACAGGAACTCAGAAGGTTTTCTCAGAGCTTCTCTTTTTTTCTTCCTGCTCGTTCTTTTTCCAATGATGAGATGAGACTGTACAGTTGTTCTGATTTTGTTTCTGAGAGGGGAAAACTGTGTTTCTGTGGGCAGTCGCTGTCTAGGATCGCACATCCTTTATCTTTATCGTAGACGATTGGATACAGAACGCAGCCTTCCGGTCTATGGTCATAGATAGTACATATCGTCCCGTTATGAAACACGCATCGCCCGTTATTATTTTTCAGCCGTACCCATCTGTTTCGTTCTGTAACAAAAAATCGTGCTTCGTATCCTAATTTTTCCATGGTTTGTATGTCATGCGTTGTAAGTACCATGTTCGTTTTGATGCAACATAGTATACATTTTGTTTCAAGACAGCAGGTGGTCATATTGTTTGATTGCTAATACACTATAGTTATAAAAACCATCTCGTGTTTCCTATGTACCACGATTAGAAGAAACCTGACTCCATAAAGGGAGGAAAGGGGAAGTTGGAGAGTAAAAAAAAGGATTTTATATTCTAACTCTGCAACCCCCAATATTAAATCATGTTATAATTTATAAATGTTTCTGAAAAGCTCTTTATACCTGGCATTTTGGGATGCGATGCGAAACATTTATAACACTATTTGGGATTGTGAATCTTAGTCTCCTCGATATTGATAGGGAATAAAAGAGCTAAAAAAACAGCTCTTATAAAATCAATACATCATGGGGGTAAATGAATATGGCCAAAAGTAGCAAAAAACAAATAGACCAAGACGAGAAGCGAGTGATCGAGCAATTGCAACGAAATTCAAATGAAAGTATCGATAAAATTGCGAAAACCTGTGGTTTCTCCAGACAAAAAGTATGGCGCATCATCAAACGTCTCGAGAACACCAAGACGATTTGGGGCTATACCGCAATACCTGACAAAGAAAAACAAGGCGTCCGTCACTACATCATGCTTATGAAACAATCAAATCAGCCAGCAAGCGACATCATTGAAAACGTCCTGGATTCATTCAAGAAATACACAGGAAAAAACATCGGTGTTTTCGTTCAGACCGCCTGTCTTCTCCAAGGAGAATACGACCTCATGCTCTGTTTCACCGCAAAAGACATCAGTGTCGCAAAACGATTCACCGAGTTCATCAAAAAGAAATACGCTGCGTATATCAGCGACATGATAATGCTCGAAGATATTTTCTCAATACGAATCAGCGGGATGATGAACCCGAAAGTCGATGATCTGAAAGAATTCTTCAAATTACCATAATACCACAAGGGGCAATGCCCTCCCCCTTTCTTTTTTTTTAAAAAAAATTTGTTTCATAGAAATACGACCATCATTTTTTTTAAGGTCCAGAGAAAAAGAAAATGAAGAGAAGGGGTCTAAAAAGTCTGGGAGGAAAAGAATGAAAAAAAAGATTTTTCAATTCAATTCTTTAGACCCCCTCACCATTCCCTGAATAAAGAACCAGTACATAAAATTTACTCCTTTTCCCCTTTTTGAAAAACAGAGCGACGAAGAAGCCGTTCATCAGTCCCGTCTCCTAAAAACATCTCCATGGACGACAACAAAGTAATCGACCATGACAATTATTTTTTTCTCAATAAACCAGGGTATCTAATGTAAAAAAAAAAAAAAAAAAAAAAGACGAGGAGCGTTTCTGCGAACATCAGCTCCTTTTCTGTCAAGTCTGATGCGATTAATGATGGATCAAACCAAGAGAGGTCAACTCTTGAGAAAGTTTCTCCACGGCAAGGGAGACATCCGTGATTTTCCGTGCCCCAGTGCACACGATCTTCCCAGAGCCGAACAACAGCATCGCGACCCGTGGTTCTTTAATCCGATACACAAGCCCAGGGAACTGCTCAGGCTCGTACTCCACGTTTTCCAACCCAAGCGCCATCGCAACCTCGTTGAGGTTCAACTCACCACCAAGATCAGAAATCGCGACGATGTTCTGAATGACGATCTCAGGGTCTTTGTAGACCTCGACGCCAAGCTTCTTCAGTTTCTCTGCGATGATATTAATCGTGGTTCTGACATCCTCTATGTTCTTCGCACCAGTACAATTCGCCTTCCCACTTCGAAACAGCAGGGTAGCAGTCTTCGGACTGCTTAAGCGATACACAAGTCCAGGGAACTGCTCAGGCTCATATTCTGCTTCCTCTAATGATTGCGCGATCACGTCCAGATCCAATTTATCGGAAAATGACGTTGACGCAACAATATTTTCTACGATTACTTCCGGCATACATTTTCCTCCATTTTTATACCAAATGACACTAATTTTTCTACCATTTTCTCTACAGCAACGGTCGCGTCTTCAACGCTTTTCCCGTTGCAGACCATCTTCCCCGAATCAAACAAGAGTATAACTGTGTTTGGGTCTTCCTCTCTATAGACCAACCCGGGGAACACTCGAGGGGAATACGCAGGGATTTGCAGAAATTTCGCTAGGCTACGCAACTTTATTTCTTGATGAAGGTCTGTCGATACGGTCACATTCTGCACCGATAGCTCTGGTGATTCTTCACAGTCTACACCGACGACATTGAGACGATCCAGAACCATCTTGACAACATCATGGACCTCATCCATGTTTTTTGGTCCTGTCAGCACGACAGCCCCCGTCGAAGAGAGCGCCGCCATCGAATGTGGATGAGGGAATTGCAGGATGATCGCAGGGGTATCATCAGGATGGTACTGCGCGTCAGGAAGAATCTCCGCAAGCTGGGCTAAATCCAGGGAGGATGACACTGAAAAAGACACGATGATGTTTTCCATCTGGACCTCGGTCATAAGAAAATTTCCCTCCTTGAAGTATATAAAGGCTTTTTATAAACATTTCGTAAAAAACGAAAATATCGAAGAAAAACTACCAGACCTTATCGATATCGATATCCTCATCCTCAGCGTCATCGGTCTTTTTCTTCCTGTTGGTCCTCTCCTCAGTGACCTGATCGAGCAGCCCATGAAATTCATGGGTTCTATCATGGATACGCTGCTCACAACTCGAAACCACAAGTTCGCCTCTGGTTTTTTCGATGAGGCTGCGGACCATGTCCTGCTTCTTTTTAATCGGGACCAAGGCGGAAGGATAATCAAAACTCATGATCGCATCATAAATCCTATCCATATATCCGAGGTATTCGTTCGCCTTTGCAGTGTTTCCCTCAAGCATGAAATCCAGCGCTCCACGACGTAGCTCCCCGACGACATCACACAGTCCAAGCAGATAGGCACTGTAGGTCGTTTGAAGAGCATCAGGGTCAGGGAGGTCCATGCCTTTCATGATATTATATAGACAGGTGATCTCCACGAACTCTTGAACCGCGTTCTCCACAAACCCGGTATGGAATATATCAACATGGTCCTTTGTGATATCATGGAGCTGCACGAGTTTTGCAGAGGCCTGTTTCATGTACGTCTCAGCCTCATCCATCTGATTGCGATGCAGCTGCTGAATCCCTTTCCGACAACAGATAATAATATCCCGAGAGGTTTTGAGCGCGTCCTCTCGGACCTTTTCTTTCTCCCCGATATGGTTCTCTATTTTCTCTATGATGCCATCGAGATTCTTCATGGCATGATTCGGTTGTTTTTGCGTACTCATTTCACTTCCATCATTTTTTTATTGACCCAAAACTCAGGGGTTTTCCCAGATAACACAAGCATCATCTGCTCAGCGCAGATCTTCCCAGCGCGCAGTTGACCTTCTTTGGTCGACGCACCGATATGAGGCGTACAGACAACCTTCGGATGGTTCACCAGTTCTTTGAAGGTCGGCGGCTCTGCCGCGTACACATCAAGACCAGCAGCCAGTACCTTGCCATCATTCAAATGCTTCAACAACGCTTGTTCATCAACGACACCACCACGGGCACAGTTGATCAGAATCACACCGTTTTTCATCTTCTCAAAATCAGCTTCTCGGATAGTCGCTCCTTCAGTTTTCACAAACGGTATATGCAACGAGAGATAATCTGATTCTTTAAGCAAATGGTCCAATGACACCATCGTAAACTTCGCAACAGGTGATTTCTGGATGTACTTATCATAGGCAAGGACTTTCATGTTGAACGCCAAGGCCCGCCTCCCAAGCTCGGTCCCAATCCGTCCAATTCCAATGATCCCCAGGGTCTTTCCGCACAGCTCAACACCCTTGAACGCTTTCTTTTCCCATAACCCCTGTTTCATCGAATGATCCGCTTGCGGAATGGAACGGGATGTAGCAATCATCAGACCAAAGGCAAGCTCAGCGACACTCTCTGTCGTACCGGTGGGCGCGTTGACGACTTTGATGTTGTTCTTCGAGGCAGCGACCAAGTCGATGTTATCCACCCCTATCCCTGCTCGTCCAATCACCTTGAGGTTCCCTTTTGCGCCAGCGTTGATGACATCGGCGGTCGCCTTTGTCCTGCTGCGTACCATCAGCCCGTCATAGTGCGGGATCTCCTTTAGTAGTGTCGCGGGATCCATTTCATTAAAAGTAACCTCATGACCAGCATCCTTTAACTGTTGGATAACAGCATTTTCTGTTTTATCAGTGATAAGTATTTTCATAACAATACCTCCATGGGGTGTATCGGAACGAAGATAAAAATGTTTACGCTCCTACTGGAGTTCTCGAAAATCAACCCCAGGATATTCTGCTTTCTCCCCGAGTTCCTCTTCAATACGTATCAGTTGATTGTATTTCGCGTTCCGATCGCTCCGTGCTGGTGCACCGGTTTTAATCTGCCCGGCGCTCGTCCCGACCACAAGATCAGCAATGAACATATCCTCGGTTTCCCCACTCCGATGACTGACCACCGCGGTCCACCCCTCATCCTGAGCCATCTTAATCGCATTCAACGTCTCCGTCACAGAACCAATCTGATTCAGTTTGATGAGCACGGAATTCGCAGCCCGCAGCTCGATCCCTTTCTGGATGCGTTTTGTATTCGTCACAAACAGATCATCACCAACAATCTGGATCTTCCTCCCGAGTTTCTTTGTCATCTCCACCCAGGAATCCCAATCATCCTCCGCAAGACCATCCTCAATACTGACGATGGGGTACCGGTCGCAGAGATCGACATAAAAATCAACCATCTCCCCACCAGAGTACGACTTCTCACCAATCTTATAGATACCATCGTAGAAAAACTCACTTGACGCAGGATCAAGAGCAATCCGTATCTTACCAGAATATCCTGCGTTTTCAACCGCCTGCAACATAATTTCCAGTCGCTCATTGATATCAACGATCTGAGACGGAGCAAAACCACCTTCATCCCCGATCAGAACACCACTTGCACCAAACCTTCCCTTTAACAGTTTTGCAAGATGATGGTAACTTTCAGAGATCATCCGAATCCCCTCAGTGAAGTTCTTCGCACCAGTCGGCATGAGCATATGCTCCTGGATGGAGTTCTCCTGCCCCGCATGTTTTCCACCGTTGATCACATTGCACATCGGGACCGGTAACCGATGAGGGATCTCACCGAACAACTCACCTATGTACACATATAGCGGGATTTCGGCCGCAGCAGCACCAGCCTTCGTAATCGCCATAGAAACAGGGAGCACCGCGTTCGCACCAAGTTTCCCTTTGTTCTCGGTTCCATCGATCTTCAACATGAGATTGTCAATGGTCTCCTGATGACGACAATCCAAACCAATCAATTTCGGTGCGATCTTCTTATTGACATTCTCGACAGCCTTCAACGTTCCTTTGCCAAGATACCGTGTTTTATCCCCATCCCGTAGTTCAAGAGCCTCATGTTGCCCTGCACTCGCACCACTCGGAGTCATCGCCCGAAACACACCTTGATTGGTGGTCACATCAACTTCAACCGTTGGATTCCCCCGAGAGTCAAGGACCTCACGTGCCTTTATGGAGATTATTTCAGACATAATTCAGCTCCCCGTCATTAGCACATCATAAAGTAGCGACCTTTTTAAGAATATCGTTTCAAAAAAAATAGAACTACAGAAACACTTAAAAACAGCAGAGAGCTCTTCGACTCTGGAGGCAAAAAATATGGTAGATATCAATACTGCATTAATCGCTTTGTTTATCATCGTAATTTTTCTGATAGCAGTACTTGCATCAGCAGTAAAAATCATGCCGGAGTACCAGCGAATTGTTATCTTTCGATTAGGAAGATTACTCGGCATCAAAGGCCCAGGACTTGTTTTCATTATCCCTATCATCGATAAACCCATACGAATGGATCTAAGAACACGGGTCATCGATGTCCCAAAACAGCGAATCATCACCCGTGATAACGTAACTGTAGATGTTGACGCTGTGGTGTATTTCAGAATAACAGATCCACAAAAAGCAATTATTGAAGTGCAGCGCTATGACATAGCGACCAGTTTACTTGCACAGACGACGCTACGAGATATCCTTGGTCAAAAAAACCTTGATGAGCTCTTATCACAACGAGAAGAACTGAACAAAAGCCTTCAAGCCATCTTAGATATCGGCACAGACCCCTGGGGGATAAAAGTGACCGCAGTAACCCTTAAAGACGTCTCATTACCTGAGGAAATGCTGCGAGCAATCGCAAAACAAGCAGAAGCCGAGCGAGAGAAACGGTCAAGAATCATTATGGCAGAAGGAGAACTTCTCGCCTCAGCGAAAATGACAGAAGCAGCGAAACTCTATGAAAAAACACCAATCGCTTTACGACTTCGAGAGTTACAGACACTCACGGAGATAGCACGGGAGAAGAACCTCATCATTGTTCCCGCCGGTGAAATGGGAATGATGGCGGGATTGGCAAAAGCAGTTACGAAAAAAGCCGAACAATGAGATACAAATACTCTACCCTAATTTTTTTCTTTTTCCTTCTTCTTTTTATCTCGGATACTGCGTTAGCACAAACCTCCGGTGTTCTGCTTGTAGAAATTACCGATACGATCGATCAATCAACCGTTGAAATCATGTCCGACAGCCTGAAACAAGCAGAATCAATCGATGCTCACGCAATAATCCTTCTTTTGAATACTCCCGGGGGCGGGCTTGACGAGACCTTTCAAATCGCGGAGATGATCAAACAAAGTGACATCCCGGTTATCGGATATGTCTATCCGAGTGGAGCGACCGCGTGGTCAGCAGGAACCTTTATTCTGCTCAGCACACCGCTGGCGGCCATGGCTGATCATACGATTATGGGGTCGTGCCAACCTATCGAAACAAGTATTGAGGGAACACGGTTCATTAATGATTCTAAAATCATCAATGCACTCGTCGAATGGCTTCAAGAACGGGCGACGATGTACAGTCGAAATCAGACACTGGCGAAGTTGTTCATCACCCAGAACAGGAATGTGAACGCGACCGTTGCGAAAGCTAGCAACATCATCGAAATCGTTTCGCCCAGTATCGAGCAGCTTTTAAACGATGTTGATGGGAGGAACATCACGACAGCCAGTGGTACGATCACGTTACATACGAAGGATGCAGAGCAGATCCGGTATTCGCCTTCTCTGAAAATCCAGATATTGAAACTCATTTCAAATCCTATCCTGACTTCACTATTGTTGATGCTTGGGATTTTTGCGCTGCTCATTGGAATCTCGACGCCAGGGTATGGTGCTGAGGTGTTTGGCGTCATCGCGATTCTCCTTTCACTTATCGGGTCGGGATTTAGCATTTCTACGTTGAGCATAATCTTTATAATTATCGGATGCCTACTCCTCGTCGTAGAAATATTCGTCCTACCTGGTTTCGGTGCTGTTGGCGTCGGTGGGATTATCTGCCTTATTATTGGATCGATATTTCTCATTCCAAGTTACCCAACAAGAAAATGGTTGATATCAGGTGAATATATGTCAGACGCACTCATCATCATGTTGATCGTCATCGCACTCTTCGCAACTTTCTTTGCGTTTTTATTGTACAAAGTACTTCAGATACGAAAGAAAAAATCATCAATGGGTAAATTTGCTGGTGAGACAGCGATAGCTATCGAACGAATCACCCCTGAGAAAACCGGATTCGTACGATTCAAGGGGGAATATTGGCAGGCGAAATCAGACACCGTGATTGAAACAAACACGAAAGTGGTCATCGTCGATAAAGACGAAACAACCCTGATAGTAAAGCCTTTGGAGAGATGACCAAAAGTTAATCAACCTCTTTTTTCTTTAGGAGGCCCTGATTGTAAAAAGGTTTGATGTAAATGGATTCTGGTATTAGATGTCGATTTCTTGGTGGCAGCGACGAAGTCGGGAATTTAGCGATGGTCCTCGAAATAGAAGACATGAAATTCCTGTTTGACTACGGGATGTCACCAGGAAAACCGCCAACGTTTCCACTGCCGCCACCACCTATTGACCTGACGTTCCTTACGCATTCGCATCTTGATCATTGCGGGATGATCCCGTGGCTCTGCTCAGAATCAGATCACCGCATCATCACAACTGAACCAACCGCTGTCATAAGCAATTTATTACAAAAAGATACCGTCAAGATAGCCCAGATGGATGGTTACTCGATTCCGTTCACCAATGCCGATGTGAAAGAAGCTGAGCATAGCTATGTTCCGGTCGAACCGGGGAAGAAACGGGAGCTTGGGGAGAACTACAGTGTGCATTACCACTCCGCAGGTCATATCCCTGGCGCACTCATGTTCGAACTGGTCGGGGACAAACGACTGTTGTTCACCGGTGATCTCAACACCGTCGATACCAGACTGGTCAAAGGGACAAAACCAGTCCCCTGCGACATCCTGTTCATGGAAGGAACCTACGCAGGCAGAGAACATGAAAACAGGAAGCAAATGGAAAGAGAATTTCTTGAAAAAATAGAGGAAGTCATCAACCGAGGTGGCACTACAATCATTCCAGCGTTCGCGGTCTCACGCTCACAAGAAATCCTTCTAGTGCTCAAAGACGCGGGGTATAACGTCTGGTTCGATGGTATGGGTAAAAAGATTTCAAAAATCTATTTGAAGTACCCGAGGTACCTCCGATCCGTGGATGACCTTAAAAAAGCACTCAAGAAAGTGAACATGGTCCATTCAGAACAGAGCCGCAAGACCGCTATGAAAGCAGAAGTCATTGTCACCTCCAGTGGCATGATGGACGGCGGTCCTGTTTTATCCTACATGAACAAGTTGAAAAATGATAAGAAAAGCGCGGTGCTTCTCACCGGGTATCAAATCCCAGGGACCAACAGCAGGCTTCTGATAGAAAAAGGGAAGCTTAATTTCTACGGTGTCACCGAAAAAGTGAACTGTGAAGTCAAATACTATGATTTCTCTGCTCATGCAGGTCATAGTGAACTGGTTGAGTTTGCGAAGCGATGCAACCCAGAAAAAATCGTCCTGTTCCACAGCTCCGACCGTAGACCACTTGCAGAAGCGTTGAAAGATACCGCGGAAGTACTCACCCCGATGCGAGGGGAACAGTTTTCCTTATAACATCTCCGTAGTATGATTTTGAAAAATGATTACAGAAAGAGAATAAAAAAGGTGTCACAACCATGACTGATGAAATGACCCAGCGACAGATCTACGACCTGAGACGATCGCTGGAAGAGTTGAAGAAATGCAGAGGGAAACACACAGAGCTTATCTCATTGTACGTCCCACCATCAAAACAAATCTTCGATGTCGTATCCTATCTACGAAACGAATACTCACAATCTCAGAATATCAAATCAAAGACAACAATGAAGAACGTGTTATCCGCGATTGAATCGATCATGAGCCGTCTGAAGACATTCAAGCAACCGCCACCACGTGGGCTCGCGATGTTCGTCGGCCATAAAAGCATTGGAGCGGACAGGACCGACATGGTCGCCTACGTCATCGAGCCACCGATGCCGGTGGTCACCTTCCTGTATCGTTGCGACTCGGAGTTTTACACCGAACCACTGGAGGGAATGCTCACAGAGAAGGAGATCTATGGTTTACTTCTCATCGATCGAAGAGAATGCACCATCGGAATGCTACGCGGCAGTCGCGTTGAAATGCTCCGGTACATGACATCCCAGGTCCCAGGAAAACACGGAAGAGGAGGTCAGTCCCAACGAAGATTCGAACGAAACACAGAGATCGCTGCCCATGAATGGTTCGTGAAATGTGGTGAGCGGGCAAGCGAGATCTTCCTTACAGAACCGGCACTCAAAGGCATTCTAATCGGTGGTCCTGGCCCAACAAAACAGTACTTTGTTAACGAAGTGTATCTGCATTATGAGATACAGAAGAAGATCATCGATACGTTCGACACTGGGTATACCGACGAATATGGGTTGCGGGAGCTAGTGGCAAACGCAGCAGATAAAATGACAGACCTCAAAGTGTCCCAAGAAAAAAAGGTTATGAAACGATTTTTATCAGAGGTGACCAAAACAGAGAAAAGCATGGCGGTGTACGGGGAACATCAAGTGAGAAAAGCCCTTGAGATGGGCGTGATTGATACCTTGCTCCTCTCAGAAGACCTACGTAAGTATCGAGTGACCATGAAGTGTCAAACCTGCGCATATACCCAAGAGAAAACCATGACTGAGGACGCCTTGGAGGATTTTTCGCCGCCTACCTGCCCGACGTGTAAAACCTCACTGCCCATGGAGATAACACAAAAGGTGGATTTGGTCGATGAATTATCAGACCTTGCGGATAAGACAAATGCAACAGTGAAACTTATCTCAAGGAACAGCGAAGAGGGCGAATCATTGTACGCTGCGTTCAGTGGTCTTGCTGGAATCTTGCGGTACCCGATTGAATTATAAAAAATTTTCCTGCATGATAAGGAGAGACTCGAAACCGATGGTTTTATAAACACTGAAATATATTATTCATAGTGATATCTTATGGTATCTAGAGACGATTTCAAGTCATTTATCCCAGCGGAAAAGAAGATACCAGAATTAACAATAAAAGCAGTACTAGTCGGGGCTCTTCTCGCTGTAATCCTTGGAGCGGCAAACGCGTACCTCGGTTTGTACGCCGGAATGACAGTATCCGCGGTTATCCCTGGTGCAGTCATGGCGTTTGCGTTTCTCAAACCCTTTAAAGGAACGATTCTTGAAGTCAACATAGGGATGATGGGTGCTGCCGCTGGTGAGGCGCTAGCCGCGGGAGTTATTTTTACGATCCCTGCCCTGGTTCTCATGGGAACCTGGACAGAGATTCATTATGTTGAAACGACATTGATTGCATTATTTGGTGGTATGCTTGGTGTGTTATGGATGGTACCGCTCAGACGCGCCCTTATCATTAACACCGATTTACCATTCCCTGAAGGGGTCGCAGTCGCGGCAGTATTGACCACAACAGTTGGTGGGCAAGTCGATGAAACTGGGAAGAAACCCAAGGGAAGCGGAGTCAGCGGTGTATGGCTTATTGTTGGTGTTCTAGCAGCTGGCTTATTCAAATTCGGTCAGGTTGGTCTAAAAATATTTGCTGGTGCTGTCCATGGTATTGTAAATATCGGGAAATTCGACATTGGTGGCGGAGAAAAATCAGGTGTCTTCTATGGTGGAGTGGCCACGTCTCCTGCGTTACTTGGTGTCGGCTGGATCATCGGACCTAAGATTTCTTCCTTCGTGTTTGTCGGAGGTCTCCTTGGCTGGGTTATTCTTGTTCCGCTTATCGCCTTAGCAACAGGCCTTCCGGCGCCAGTCTCTCCATCAGAGATTACTGACGCACTTGCGTTAGGATTTGGAAATCCTGACACCGGATTTCAGATCTGGGGGTTCTTCCAAATCTGGGGGAACTATATCCGGTATATTGGTGTCGGTGCTATGGTTGTCGGTGGTCTGTATACGATCTTTAAACTCCGATCGAACCTTGCTGCCGGGATTAAAGAAGCAGTTGCAGGGATTAAAGGCGGGAAAACAGAAGTAAAGAAGAGAACAGATCAGGATCTTAATATCAAAGTTGTTTTCCTCTTGATCGGTTTACTCACCATCCCAGTCTTCCTTATCTATGCGTGGATTTCAAGTCTATGGGCGGTATCTATAGTCATGGCGGTGTTCGCGATTTTATTTGCTTTCATTGCCAGTGCTATTGCTGGATACATGGCTGGACTGCTAGGATCATCCAATAACCCGATTTCTGGTGTGACGGTTTCCGTGTTACTGATCACCTCCTTAATTCTTCTTGGATTTGGTCTATCTGGAAATGTGGGCGCAGCTGGTATTGCGATTCTTATTGCCGCGGTGATTTGCTGTGCTGCCGCTATCTCCGGGGATGTCTTGCAGTCGATGACGTGTGGTCAGATGATTGGTGCAACACCTCGGAACCAGCAGATAGCGGAAATCATCGGTGTTTGTGCTGCTGCCCCGATTCTTGCATTGGTTGTTCAAGCATTAGATAAAGCGTACCATATCGGTAGTACGAATCTACCTGCGCCACAGGCATTTCTCATGCAGGGAATCGTCAAGGGTGTCCTTGGTGGACAAATGGTCTGGCCGTTCGTGGTTGCCGGAGCAGTACTTGCGTTCGTGTTAATCCTCATCAACCTACCAGTTCTCCCCGTTGCAATTGGTATTTATCTCCCGTTCACGTTGAGTACCCCGATTTTTATTGGCGGTATCGTACGCGCTATCACCAATAAGGCTATCGCAAAGAAATACGGGTCTGCACAGGAAGAAGAAATAAGCGATTGGGATCTTGCTATCAAGCAAACCGATGTGGCACCAAAAGAAAAGATTATAAGAACCGGACTTCTTCTCACCGCGGGATTGATCGCAGGAGAGGCTCTGATGGGCGTCATCGTTGCATTCCTCATTATCGGAGGATTAAACTTTGCGATCTTCGAATACCCACCGGTTTTACCATCGGTGCTCATCTGGGTCTTCATCGCAGCGCTCCTTGCATACATCCCCTTGAGGGAAATTTACGCGAAAGACAAAGAGTAAAGGGCTTCCGACTGTTAACGAGTTTCTTTTATACAAACCGAAACGGTTAGATTTCGAATGGTCAACAACAGACGATGATCTTGTGGTGATAACTGTCCCAAAATTCACCAGTAATATCGGTAAGTCCTTTTGTAAAACTCTAAAGCGAGATAATACCTTCAAAGCCAATCTTGATAAACTCGGGTCAAGCATTTGGAAACAGTGTGAAGGAACTATAACCGTGAAAGAAATCCTGGATGTGGTTACCAAGGAATTCCCTGATGAAAAAAACATCGATCAGCGACTCTTTCTGTTTCTCCAACAACTCGGAGCCTTGGGCTACCTCGTGTACTAGCGTTTCTCGAGATGTGCACTCTTCACCTGGAAAATACCATTGTCTCGATTCCATTCTTTTACGGAATTGTCAATTACGAGTTTCTGGGAAAACAAGGGTCCGTCAAGTACCAGGGTTTCATATTCTCCTCCTTCACCAGCGATGTTAATTTTATATTTTTCGTGGAGGGATGCAAGGTCATCGATCGTTTGTTCATCGATGGTTTTACCTAGCCAGGTCTCATCGAACCCAGAGGCGAACACGCCGACAATGATGATGTCGAATCCAGCTTTCACCTGATCTCGCAACAGAAGTTCCTGGTTCTTATGCCAGAGAGGGGTAAATGACTTGATTCCTATCTCGTCACATATTTTTTCGATACGTGTACGTTGATACTCTGATGCAATAGCCCCGCTGATCACACCGTCAATCTCAAGGTCTTGTAACAGATACTTTAGGTCGATAAGTTCAGTTTCTTTTTCACCTTTCGTTGATTTCTTCACAAGAGGAATATCGATTGCTCGCGCAAGCAGTTCAGTAAGATGAATATTAATCGAATGGAACATCCAAGAATCCTGTTTCTCTGAATGAATGGTGACAAGAGGAAAAACATCCCATCCGTACTGCTGAGCGATGTACACCGCAAAAACTGAGTCTTTTCCACCGGAGAATAACGCTGCGACTTTCATTGTAATAGGTATCTCTTTAAACAAATAAATACTGTGGTCGGTAATACTTTAATCATGTTTTTCCAAAGCGTCTCCTGAAATTCCAGCCTTCTTTTTATTTGGTCCCAAATAACAGGTACCTTACTGCTGTATGGGTCTTTCCTATCATTTACCAACATATCACCTATAAGTGTAAAATTGGTGTCATCCTAAAATACGTTAATTACAAAATATATAAGGAAGGAATGAGAATACAATCAAAATGAAGACTTAGCAAATTTTTTGAATGGAATCACGGTTTTAAGACTCATGGTTTTTGTGCTTATCAAATAATAAAAAAAGAAGAAAAAGATTGGGATTTTTAGTATCCCATTAGCTGCCGCAGTATCGGGAATGCATGGGGGAATCGCTCGAACAAACTCTTCCAGAATGATGGGATGGGAAGGTTGTATGAGAATGGCATGGTCACCGAAAGAGTGCCCCAGTCTCCTTCGTTTCCCTTGGTGTCTTTTGCCTTGGCAGTAATGACGTAGGTTCCTTTTTTCGACCAGGTATGTGCTTTGGAAATTTCCATTCCTGATGCATATGGGCCGATCCAGCTGCTGTTGGTGTCGTCTCCCCAGTCGATGAAGAGATAGATATGGTCGTTCTCTGAGTCTATGGTGGTGAAATTATAACTTATGGAGGTGCCTGTTTTTCCTTTGGTTTTCCCGGTGATGGTTGGTGGATTTGGTGGATAATTGACGCTGATGAAGAGGTAGGCAGAGCCGGTTCCTGATGATTCTCCATAGGCTCCAATGAGGGCGGTATCCTGGGTCAGGGAGACAGATACTCCGAAGCATTTTTGTTCTGTTACGTCTGAGGGGAGGAGTTTGCTGTTCTGCGTCCAGGTGGCATCGGAACGCGTGAAGAGGTAGGTGGATCCACTGCAGTAGAGTGTCGCGTTATCCTGATAGGCTCCTACTAACGCTTTGTCATCTGTGAGAGCAACGGTATGACCGAACAGGTCTTGTGCTGTTCCGTCTAAAGGGAGAAGTTTGGCTTGCTGGGTCCAGGTGGTCCCGGATCGGGTGAACACGTAGGCGGAACCGGATTTGTAGCCATTGTCACTATCCCATTCCGCTCCAACAAGCGCGGTATCGTTATGAAGCGCGACAGCCGTTCCGAGGAAGTCAAGGGATTCACCATCTGAAGCAAGCAACTTCGCCTGTTGCGTCCAGGTGGTCCCGGATCGGGTGTACACATATGCGGAACCAGAACCGTCACCGTTGTCATTATCGCATTCTGCTCCGATGAGTGCGGTGTTTCCTTGGAGTGCGACGGAGTAACCGAACATTTCCCCAACGAAGCCATCAACGGGTACGATTTTGGTTTGTTGTGTCCATGTGGTGCCGGTGCGAGTGTAGACGTAGACGGATCCTGAGCCAGGCGCCATGTATCCTACACCAACGATGGCGGTGTCTCCATCGAGAGCCACGACGTTGCCGAAATTATCTCCATCATGACCATCTGATGGGATGAGTCGCGCTTGTTGTGTCCACGTGGTTCCGGTGCGGGTGAAGATGTAGGCTGCCCCGGGGTAGGGTGGGTTGAAGATGCCTCCTGGTGCACCGATCAGGGCGGTATCTCCGTCAAGGGAGACGGCATATCCGAAGAAATCATAGTACCCTCCTGTGGTTGGGAAGATTTTTGCTTGTTGGGTCCAGGTGGTTCCCGTGCGGGTGAAGATGTAGGCAGACCCGTAGAGGTCTCCGTTGGCAATGTCACCGAAGGCGCCGATTAACGCGGTGTCTCCATCGATGGAGACTGAGTATCCGAAACAGTCTCCGAAGGTGCCATCTGAGGTAAGGAGTTTTTGTAGTTGTGTCCAGTTTTCCGATGAACACAGTTGAGTACTACTATTTCCTGTCATTGGAGTTTTTATGGTAGTGTTTTGAGAAAGTACTGATGGAACAGCGGTTCCCATCACCAGCATACAAATTATTACACCGATTATTTTTGTTTTCATCCGTTTTCGACTCCCCTGAATTAAGAGGTATTATCCTGTGGTTTCATTTAAACCTTCGTTTTTTATCCGATAATATTAATATATCGAAATAAACAAAAAAAGAGAGGCGTTAAGACCCCGAAGGGTCGATAACGATATTCCCATATTCCCCCTTTCAGCAACGGTCTATATGCGTCTGCGGTCCTCATTTTCAAGCCTTGTGGATAAATTACCATAGGGTTTCTATTACAGATAACCTCCCAAAAAGTTAAAACTTTGATATAGATACTATTGAATAACAGAGGAAAGGCAATAATGGAAAAAAAAGTAGTTGAAAGGGAATTAAAGAGCGCTCGATGGGGAATATTAATTCTTGGAATAATATCTTGGATTTTGATGGTATTTTCAGAATACGGAGATAAGGAATTTAGATTTTCTCTTATAGCAATAATTGTTAGTATTACAATATTTATGTATGCGGTTATAACTTTTCTTTTGAAATATCCAAATGATAAATAATCATGTGATGGTTTATTTTTACTTATTGAAAAAATATCCTTGGAAACAGAAGCATTGACACGGTTTTTATATTTGATAAGGACAGTATATACATTTATTCATAGGAGTGATGTTTTTCTTTTCTCTGTTTCCTCTGTTCCTTTCTTTCCTTCTTTGATAAAGGCTTAGATTTCTTCCCGGCAGGTATATCTTTTGTTCCCATACAGTTTCCTCCGAAATATGGTTTTTATAACAATTATTTCTTTAAAAATATAACTCCTTTGAAGATAACTCATATTTTTTGCGAATCGATTACAGATATGAAAAGACAAAAAGAGAAAAATTGAAATAAAGTTTATAAAAGCAATTCTTACCATATCATTTTAAACAAATAGACATTTCTTAACTTTGGTTGTTCTCATGAAGATTGGGATACTCTGTGGACATCAGATGCCGGATTTGATGAAGAACCCGGAAAAAATCAAAGTTGATACGCCCTATGGGGAGGTCATCATGTATGCATCAACCCTTGGTTTCTGTGAGTTGTTCTTTATTCAGCGTCATGGAGAGCAATCCAATCTCCCACCGCACCGGATCAACCATCGGGGGAATATTCAAGCGTTTGCATCCAGCCATGTCTCCAGTGTCTTTTCCGTTGGAACGGTTGGGTCGATGAAAAAAACGATACACCCAGGAGACCTGGTGATTCCACATGACTTCATCGATGTAACAAAATCCCGTACACAGACGTTTTTTGATGACAGAAGAGTCCATGTGGATATGACTGAACCGTTCTGCTCCTCTCTTCGAGATGCATTGCAGAAAAGTTGCGAGAAAATACCAGATGTCACGTTTCATGAAAACGGCGTGTATCTTATCACGGAAGGCCCTCGGTTAGAGACTGCTGCAGAAATCAAATTGTATTCCATGGTCGCTGATATTGTTGGTATGACCATGTTTCCCGAGGTAGTGCTTGCCCGAGAGAAAGGGATGTGCTTTGCTTCGCTCTGTCTCGTCTGTAACATGGCAGCTGGCCTTCAGAGTCGGTTGACCGCCGATGAGATCGCATCAGTGTATAAAAAGAAAGAACCAGTGATCTCCAAGATATTATGGTTGGCGATTCAGTCTCTTGATGAAAAACAATCATGCCATTGTCCGGGGGATATTTCCAAGGCAACTTTATGAAAAATTACGAGCTCATTGAGCATACCGCCGATGTCGGTGTAAAAGCCTACGGAAAAACTGTTTCAGAGGCTTTTGAGCATGCAGCAGATGCGATGTTTGATATTATTACTGATGAATCAACGATCGACTCCATTGGTGAATATGATATCCAGTTAGAAGCCCCTGATCTTGAGCAATTGCTAGTTGATTGGCTCTCAAAACTCCTTTTTTTGAATGACGCAGAAAATCTTGTTTTTGGGAAATTCCAGGTTACCATTGATGAAAATCGTCTCACCGCCCGTGTTTTTGGTGAGAAGTACAATAATAAGAAGCACAAGATGGGTGTTGAAATCAAAGCAGTGACGTACCATATACTACAGGTGAGTCAGAAAGATCCGATCTTTGTGCAAGTACTGTTCGATATCTAAAAAAGGCATACAAGATTTTTAAATAGGGCGTTGTCTCAAAACTCGACTACTCATCCTGAAAACATCAACGCTTCGTAAAACAATCTCAGGAGAGACTGAATACTTTTGAGACAAAGCCTTTGAATAGTTTCATCGACCTGGTCTTTTTATTTAAATACTCAAAAGACAGTGCACCATATAATAGGAAGCATCGACCGGACGGGACGCCTTCCTAGTTGAAGTTACGTTTTTTTGCCGGATCCCAACCGTCCGGTTCTCCTCACCAACATAGAATACGAATCCTTATATGGAAGGTCTTTATACCGAGGAAATACAAAAAAGGTGAAATCATGAGTAAAGAGAAGATTTCTGAGGACATGACCATTAAGGAAGTCATTGATAATTACCCAGAGACCGCGATGGTGTTCATGAAGTACAATGTCGGTTGCATCGGTTGTCTTGCCGCATCCTTTGAGAAAGTGAAAGATATCGCGACAGTACATGGTATCGACATCAAGGCATTGGTTAAAGATCTCAATGTAGCAGTTCAGAAAAAATAGAATATTCAGATACAGACACGTACTTGTTCCCTTATTTTTTTCTCTTTTTGGCTGTGTTTTTCTTTCGTGATTTATTTTCCAGTTCCCCAAGGAAAACTCGTAACAAGCTTGGATATTTGCTCGGTAATTTCCCGCTTCCGTACCCGATCCGTGTGATTTTCATCGAGGGCATCTCACCAAACCTGGATGCGAGAGTCGTGATGACCGCTGCACCGGTCGGGGTAACGGTCTCCTGGTCTCTATCGACAGTATACACAGGAATACCTTTGAGGAGCTCAACGGTTGCAGGAGCAGGTAACGGAAGCAGCCCATGTTCACAGGACACAAACCCGTGGCCAAGCGGAAGAGGTGAACAAAAAATCGTATCGATACCAAGCAAGTGAACTCCGATGACGGATCCAACGATGTCGACGATGGAATCAACCGCGCCAACCTCATGAAAATGAACATCCTCGATGCTCACGTTATGTATTTTTGCTTCTGCTTTTCCCAGGTTGTAAAAGATGTTTTGACTCAGTTTCTTCACCTGAGGCTCTAGTGAACTGCGTTTGATGATAGCATTGATATCTGAGAGGCTCCGATGATGGTGATCCTCTGTGACCATGACGGTGACATCCGTCGCAGCGATATGGTTGCATTCGACTTTTTTTACTCGAATGTCGTACCCGATGAGCGGGAGTTTTTTCAACTCTTTTTTTAAAACGATCTCATCAACCCCGAGATCGATGAGCGCCCCAAGGATCATATCCCCTGCAATCCCCGAGAAACAATCAAAATACGCAACCGTCATGATTCCTCACCTGTTAATGAGACTCGCGAAATACCCAGCGCCAAACCCATTATCAATGTTCACCACCACGACTCCTTCTGCGCAACAGTTCAACATGGTCAACAAAGGGGCGATCCCTAGGAAGCTTGCACCGTACCCGACACTCGTTGGAACCGCGATGACCGGTTTTGAAGCAAGACCACCAACGATACTGGCAAGGGCACCCTCCATCCCAGCGATTACAATGATGACATTCGCGTGAAAGATTTTATCCTTAATATCGAACAAGCGGTGGACGCCAGCGACACCCACGTCGTAGACCTTCTCCACCTTATTTCCCATAAGCTCCGCGGTGACGACCGCTTCTTCTGCGACAGGGATATCAGAGGTGCCTGCGGTGAGAACAAGGATGGTCCCGTTCTTTTTTTTCGGTTTGTAACGTTGGATGATAATGGTTTTTGCCGATTCATTGTAGCGAGCATCCGGAAATAATTTCTTTACCGAGGCATAGACGTTTTTGTTTGCTTTTGTAAGTAGAGTATTTTGGTCTTTGGGTAGTTTTTTTAGAATCTGTGAAATCTGAGTGATGGTTTTTCCCTGGCAGAAGATTGTCTCAGGGAATCCTTTCCGGATCTCTCGATGGGTATCGATTTTTGCGAACTCCAAATCCTCATATGGTAAGGTTTTGAGTTTCTGTAGCACGGTTGACAGACTCGCTTTTCCTGCCTTGTAGTCTTGTAACAGTTTTTTCATTTACCGAGCACCTCGTTTAAACTCCCGGTCCGGTATCCCTGGAGGTCTAGGGTGATATAGGTAAAACCGAGCGTTTTAAAACGTTTTATAATCTTTTGTGCATGCGTAAGGATAGTTGAGATATCCTCGGGTAACACCTCGATTCGCGCGATAGGGTCATGGAACCGGACCCGACATTGTCGGATTCCAAGTGAAAAAAGATACTCCTCCGCAGCTTCTATCTGTTTGAGTCGTTCTTTAGTGATTTTCACCCCGTAGGGGAACCGGGAGGCAAGACACGCGAACGCTGGTTTTTCTGATGATTTCAGATGCAAAGAGGCGGAAAGATCTCTGATTTCCTGTTTCGTGAACCCAACCTCCTTCAGCGGGCTTCTCACCCCTAGTTCGTTTCGAGCGCGAGCCCCAGGGCGATAATCAAAGGTGTCATCAGCGTTCGATCCATCGAGGACTGCGTTGAGACGATGGTCTTTTGCAATCTGCTGAATTTTTTGGAATAATTCTTTTTTACAGTAGTAACAGCGGTCAAGTGAATTGCCTGAAAACTCAGATATATCAAGCTCTTCGGACTCGATAATCATATGCGGGATTCCTATCTCCTCTGCGAACTGCTTCGCATCTGCTAATTCTCGTTGTGGATAGGTTGAAGATGTTGCGGTGACCGCAAGTGCGTTCTTCCCGAGGGTGTCATACGCGACTTTAATCAAAAAAGTGCTGTCCACCCCACCGGAATATGCTATGGCGCAACTATTCAGGTTCAGAAGAAATTGCTGGAGTTGTTTCAATTTCTCTTGTGCGGTTGTTTTCACAGGAGAAACAAGAAATGCCTCGGCTATATAATGCTTATCTGAGGATTGTTACTTGAACAATTGATTCAGTTTCTGAGATTTTCTCTTTTTCCATGCCCCTTTATGATACGCGTAACTAACCAGGAGAGGGAACGTAATAGTCGCTTCACCATACACCATTTGCTCATAACCGGTGTCGACCTTCCCCCAGGAGTTCGCCTCTTTCAATGTCGAGCCAGAAAGCGCACCATCGCGCTCATCTGCAACCGTGAGCTGAATCGCGTACTTATGCATGGGGGCATCGATCCCAAGGATGTCTGCGGCGACAACGGTGTCTTGCACAAAGTTCTTCGGCACCCCGCCACCGATCATGAATATCCCGGTTTGTTTCGAGTGAACTTTCAGCTCAGTGAGTTCCCTGAAGTCCTTCACGGAATCAATCGTCAGATAATTGGTCTTCCGATCATGCTGATGGAACACGAGTCCGAACCCTGCGCTTGAATCTGAAAACGCTGGGCAGAAGATCGGGAGATCGTGTTTGAACGCTTCAAGAACAAACGAATCAGGATTCATCCCGTGTTTGTCAAGGTACCTCCCCATCTCGTAGATGAACTCCCGGGACGAATATGGTCGCGGTGGAAGCCCATCAGCGATTTTCTTCGTCGTCATATCACAGATACGAAGATCATCCTCATCGATGAAGGTATCATAGATCCGGTCAACATGGATCTTCTGAAGCTTGGAATCATCGACCCGTATCTCCCCGCGGTAATGCTGGAACCCAAGACCTTCGAAGAAATCCTGGTCGACGACGATGGCACCGGTTGAGACGATCGCATCGACCATGTTGTGACGAATCATATCGACGATCACGTTTTTCAGCCCGGCGCTCACCAGTGATCCTGCAAGGCACAGGATGATGGAACAATCCTGGTCAGCCAGCATCGTATGGTAGATCTTACAGGCATTCGCAAGGTTCCGTGACTGAAACGCCATATGATCGAAGGCTTCTATCAAAGGGATGTCGTTAAACGTCTTGATGTCAATATGTTTGATTGGTTCTGATAGTAATTCTTTTTTCCCGTCTTTCATTTCAGATTTCATTGTCATAACCACCAAGCAGTAATTCATCTGAGTTTTTCTTTTTTTCTGCGAGGATAAAAAAGCTTTACAAGAAATCAACGGGGACCGAGGGATTATTAATTAGAGAAACGATGCGAGAGCAGAGATGGTCTGCGATGGCTGTGGATTGGTCCCTTGTCCTGTTTATCTGCATCATCATTGTCATTTTTCCGTTTACTATCATTCTATCACTCTGGCGATATCGTACGATAAGAAATCTCATGGAACAACAAGCGATGAAACGAAGTGGAACCGTAACCGGATCATTTCTTCTACCGATATTGAAGTTCAACTATCGTAATCTCTCGATCATGGTCACCTCAGTACCAGGAAGTAGATATCGCCAAGCAAAAACAGAAGCCAGCGTGACATTACTCAAGCCAGCATCAGCGGACCTGAAAATCGTCAAAGAATCAGTTGGGACCCGACTTGGAAAGGCACTGGGAGCAACAGATGTTCAACTGGGAAGTGATGAATTTGATAGGGAGTTTCTGATAAAAACACAGGATGAGCCCTTCGCAAGAAACGTGCTGAATTCTACGCTTCAGCAGAAACTCTTAGAGATGAAACAGCAGAAACCCCGGATCACCCTTGCGGGGACATGGCTTGCTGTTCAGATCCCTCATGTGGTAAAGACGGAGGAGGATTACGATCAACTCCTTGATCTCGCGTTCACCGTCATGGACCGGATACAGGACCTTGCGTCCTTATGATTTTTATTCTTCCTCTTTTTTGAGAAAACGTAATGAGACAGAGTTCATGCAGTACCGCTGACCGGTAGGCGCTGGACCGTCATCGAACACATGACCAAGATGTCCTCCGCATCGTCCGCACCGCACCTCGGTTCGTTTCAGCCCAAGGCTTCCATCAGGGACTAACACCACAACATCAGGTGCAACCGGGGTAAAGAAACTTGGCCATCCACTCCCAGAATCAAATTGAGTCTTGGAGGCAAAGAGTGTATTACCGCATCCGGCGCAGACATAAGTTCCTTCAGTGGTCTGATGAACGTATTTTCCTGTGAACGGAGGCTCCGTCCCTTTCTTACGTAACACGAGAAACTCTTCTGGCGTGAGGATTTTTTTCCATTCAGCCTCCGTTTTTTTTATCTTTTTATTCTCCATAGAACTCACTGTTTCGAAAAACAGAATCCTTGTTTCTATTTAAATCTCCTTATGTTTTGGTTATCTCCCTGTTCGTAACATTTAAACCATCTCCTCCTGTATCCGTTTTCTGTATGCATGAATGGGCGCTAGCGGAATCCATCGTGATGGCTACCATAGAAGAAGCACAGAAAGAAAAACTCAAGAAAATCACCCAAGTCACCGTGCACATCGGTGAGCTGCAACAAATAGAAAAAGAAATCTTCCTTTTTGCACTCAATGAGTTAGCGAAATCACAGAAACCACCAATAAAGAAGGATGCGTTTCAGCTGAAAACAGACAAAAGCATTCTTTCCTGTAAAAACTGCGGGGAAACTTGGCTATACAGTGACATGAAGAAAAAACTCAATGAAACAGAATCAGAATCCATCCATTTCATCCCAGAGGTCGTGTTCGTGCACGCACGATGTCCCCGGTGCGGGAGCCCTGATTTTGAGATAACGGAAGGACGAGGCGTCGTACTTTCCTCCATCAAAGGAGTACGATGATCATGGAGCCACGCACCAGCGTCATCGAGAAACGTTTGAAAAACATCAACAGAATCATCGCGGTCGCAAGTGGAAAAGGCGGGGTTGGAAAAAGCCTGGTCGCCTCAAGTCTTGCGCTGCATCTCTCACAGAAAGGCTACCGGGTTGGACTGCTGGACCTTGACTTGTACGGACCATCCTCTCATATCATCCTTGGAGTGAAAAAAGAATTCCCAACAGAGGAGAAAGGAATCATTCCACCGATGATCCATGGGATTTCCTTCATGTCCATTGTGTATTTCACCGAGGAGAAACCATCGCCCTTCCGGGGCGGTGATATCTCCAATATCATTCTGGAGTTGCTGGCGATCACCCAGTGGGGATCCCTTGATTTCCTGATCATTGACATGCCACCAGGGATCGGCGATGAGACCCTTGATGTGATCCGTTACATGAAGACGTGCGAGTTTTTGGTGGTGACAACCCCGTCTAAGGTAGCGATGGGAGCAGTCGGTAAACTCCTCAACATTTTAATAGAACTGAAAAAACCAGTGCTTGGGGTCATAGAAAATATGTCGATGACTGATTCTTCGTTCATCGAACAAAAGGTGAGCAGCTTACCGGTACGGTATCTTGGGAGAATTCATTTTGATGGAACATTGGAGGAATCTATTGGAAACCCTGAGCGCCTGTCTGAGACACAGGCGATGAAAGACCTTAGGGTGATTCTTCAGAAAATAAAACTCTAAGATAAAAACGTCTCAGATCCGGTTTTCCCAGAGTGTACATACCTTCGTGCTTCCCCGACCGTAAACAATGACCCAGTGACACAAATCAAATCATTTTGCTTCGTCATCCGTTTTGCTTGATCGATAGCATGAGGGACCGAATCTTCGACAAAGACTTTTTTGTTCGCATCGAAACCCTCAATGATTTCCTTCAACACCTGTGGATCAGCTGCTCGAGGATTCCCTGATTTGGTCACGACGATAGCATCGGAGATCGGCACGATTGTGGAAATCATGGTTCTCAGATCCTTATCTTTCAACACCCCAAGAACAAGGACCAGGCGATGGTTGGAAAAATCCTCCTGCAGAGTTTTTACAAGCATGCTCATCCCCGCAGGATTATGCGCACCATCAAGGAGAATCAACGGTTTCTCAGAGACAATCTCCATACGACCGGGATGGGCAGCCGCAGCGATCCCATCCTGGATATCACTATCAGCGATGTACACCCCACCCATCTGCAAGTGTTCAACCACTGCGATGGCAACCGCGATGTTTTCCCCCTGATGCTGACCAAGCATCGAGGTCTTAACGGTATAATCCTTAAAGGATCCCTGAATCAGAAACTCCTGGTATCTCCCCTGATAAGACTTTCGTTTCCACATGGTTTGATCAACCCATGTAACCGGCGCGTTCCGCTCCTGCGCGATCTGCTCGATGGTGACACGGGCATCCTGAACTGCTGCGGAGATCACCGGGACGCCTTCTTTGATGATTCCGGCTTTCTCAGATGCAATCGATGCAATATCCTTTCCAAGAATATCAGTATGTTCTAGCGAAATATTCGTGATAACGGACACCAGGGGACTCACCACGTTTGTCGCATCAAATCTCCCACCAAGCCCGACCTCGACGACCGCGTAATCAACAGGACGGTTCTTGAAATGCAGGAATGCAAGTGCGGTGACGATTTCAAAAAACGTAGGAGTATTGTCCTGTTTTTTCATGCGTTCAACCAAAGGTCTGACCTGTGACACAAGTTGTGCGAAATCATCCTTTGAAATCTCCTGGTCGTTGACGACGATGCGTTCTGAAAAACGCTCCACATGAGGAGACAGATACAGGCCGACGGTGTACCCTGCTTTCTGAAGAATCGAACTGATGTATTTGCAGACAGAGCCTTTCCCATTGGTCCCTGCGACATGAATGACCTTCAATCCTTGGTGAGGATTCCCGAGTTGCTCAAGAAGAAAGGTTATCCGCTCAAGACCAAATATCCATCCGTACTTATCGAAGCTATACAGCCAGTCAAATGCATCCTTAAAAAGGAGAGTCTTAGTATCCTTCAGAGTAGAGCACATCAGGAAGAACCTTATGTTTCTTTTTCCAGGAGTCCCCCGGTAGAATGATGACCTTGCGGTCCTTGATGAGGAGCCGTCTCTGTGCAAACAGTTGTATCGTCCGAGGGAGAATCTGATGTTCAACTTCAAGGATCCGGGCTGCGAGGGCATCACGGTCATCGCTGGATTGTACTGTGACAGCAGCCTGGAGAATGATCGGGCCATGATCCATCTCCGTGTCCATGAAATGCGTGGTGCAACCAGAGATCTTTACCCCATACTCCAACGCATCGCGCTGGCCATTGGTTCCTTTAAAGGATGGGAGAAGCGTAGGATGAATATTGATGAGTTTTCCATGCCATTTTTTCACAAATGTTGATGAAAGCAACCGCATATACCCAGCGCCGACCACGAGTTCTACCTGATGTCTGTGGAGGAGCGTATCGATTTCGCTTTCATGAGCAGCACGATCTTTGCCTTTGGGGTCGACAAAAAAACCAGGGATATGATGGGTTTTTGCTCGGTGTAATGCGAACGCGTCACTCTTATCACTGATCACCACCACAACCTCTGCATCGATCATATGGTGCTCTGATGTATCGATGATGCTTTGCAGATCAGTCCCAGAACCAGAGGCAAGCACACCAACAGAAAGCTTCTTTTGGGCTGTTTTCATAGGTCTGTGATATCCTTTGTTATTTAAAAACTTCTGTGACGACGCTCAAAGGAGCATTGGTTTTAAACCCCGTAGGGGTACAATGGGTCCTGGAAACGATAAACCCCTTGTTTTTCAATTGTTCAACGATATATTCCATGGTCGGTGGTGATATTTTCAACACAGACGACAGGTCATTGATGGTATAAAAAAACGGTGGCGCATCAGCCTCCTCTTCGAGGAGATCGAGGAGTTTCCAGAGCAGGGGCTTTGTGTGAAGCTCCTTGGTCGATGCGAGGGTCCGAATCTCTTGAATAGCTGCCTTCTTCTGAAGCTTCCCTAGCCATATCGGACCAACCAAGGCGATGCTATCTTGAGAAAGTGGAACATCTTTTGTCATGATGGTAGAATATTGCGCCATGGATGCATTCGCAACGCTTTTCCCATTATGTACTTGTACATATAACCGCATATAATGATCGGTCGTGTAACACAGCACTGGTTCGATGCCACGGTCGTACTTCGCAGCCTCACGACACAGGCACCCAAGAAGAATTCGAAGCCCTGTTTCATGCATCGAGGGACCATGCAAAGGCCGGGCAGCGTACCGTCGGAAACACACCTGGGGAAACACGCCGCAGAGCGCCGCGGTATCGGTCGCAGTACACGCGATGATCCCCTTGTTGTACACACTTCGGACAGCTGCATCAAAAAAATAGACGGGGGAGCCAAACGGGTCAATGTCAATAGAATGATATCGTCGCTCTAATAGGAGGCTTCCGAGATCCCGTTGGAACACGGAGATGTTCTCTAACTGGTTTTTCTGGATGTTTTGCTGGATCAACGCGAACGACTGATCGTTCCAGTCATTGATGGTGACCTCAAAATCCCCGCTGAGCTCATGGGCAAGTCGAATGCCTCTAATCCCTGATGCGGCCAGGCCATCTAAGATATGAACATGCTTCGTGCTCGTGTTCAAAAGCCATTGATTGACCAGGATGGAGACATCCCGGTTCAGCTCCATGGATGGATTATAGAACGGCGTCTTTTCTCTGATGCTTGGTCCTTTCACAGAAGTCTTGTTCTTATACACAAAAAGCTCGGTCGTTCCCTCTTTGATAAGATCAGCTGGTCCGTTGGTCATGGTTAAAACAAGGGCGGGAGCTTCTCAGCCATAATCTTTTCAATCTTATACGGGAGCAGATTTCGGTTCACCGCGGTGACCTCAAGGATACGAATATCGTCCCGTCTGCGGATATCCTGCAGGAGCGGTGTCCGTGATTTCTTATGCAAGGTGACCATGATCGGTTTGTCAGAGTCAAGAGCTTCGATGACCATGTCACAGAACTTCTCAGAAAGCATCTCCATTTTCCCTATTTCATCAATGACAATGATATCGACGTCTTCATCGTTGATCGCTTTTTCGATCGCATGGACTCCGACGCGTTCAAGCGCTGCGAGGTCGACACCGTATTTTCCGACCTTATCTTTCGAGTCCAGATCAAGACGGGCAAAAACTTCCTTTTCTTTGGTCTGCCAGTCTTCCACATTAAAACCCACCCGTTTCTTCTTTTCTATAAGGGGGGTGGTGATCATCCCTTCGAGTTTATAGCCACTTTTTTCTATCTTCTCGATGATTTTGATCAGCGTCTGTGTTTTTCCGACGCTCGGCATGCCTGTAATGCCTATCTTTGGTATATCATCCATAATAGCTGTATGTAATGCATTTTTTGTTTAGAAATGTTTGTGTGGAATACAAACATTGTTTTGAACCTCCATTCACCATGTTTTCGATTTTCACCAGCTTTCTTCTTATCTCGTCGATTTCTTCCCAAACAACAGGTATCCTAAGCCGGTATAGGTCTTTCCTTTCATTAATCAACATATCACCTAAAAATTAAAATTGGTGTCATCCTAAAATAGGTTGATTACAACAGTAATAAGGAAGGAATGCGAAACTCATATTGTCCAAGCATTAACACGGTTTATAAGAAATCTTTCAGCTTCTTTCTATCCGGATTCAGGATATATTGTTTTTTAATAAACATCATCGTCTGCAAAATCGATATCTTCTCGATTTCACCAGGGTGCAATGCAATCAATGAATCAGAATACTTTTTAGCATGTTGAATGTCCCGAGCAGCAAACGTAACAACCCAGTCGTACTCACCATGGACATAAACACTGCTTTCAATAACACCGCCTAATTCGGTCATAAGACCTTCCGCCCTTCTTGCAACGATTCTATCAGTTGCTCCTTCTTCGAGTTGTTTCGAGGTTCTTTTTAGCAACAACATAAAATGCTTCTGTCCAATTTTCCCTTCATCAAAAATTGAGGTATATCCCCAGATCGCATGGTTCTCTTCCATCTGTTTAATGGCTCTCCATACTTTCTGCTTTGAGAAACCACAGCGTTTCGCAATCGTTTCCATGTTTTCTTTTGCGTTTTTCACGAGTTCAGAAAGTATCTTTTTTTCATCCTGTTCTATCTCATCTTTGCTATCTTTCGGCATAGATCACACTCAATACAACAGGTTTAAAACAATTCCTTCCTTAAAAACATATCTTTAGAAACAGAAACAATTAGTCCGTGAAAAAGATACAAAAATACACATAGATTCTCTTCATGGTTTTTCCCTTCTTGTTCTCCTATTTCAAAAAGCGGGGAAAGGGTATAAGAGAATTCACTTTCAATTTGTAATCTAAGTATTCTTGACCAAATTTCTCTTCCAAGTAAATCGCTTCCGTCTTGATGAGCAACATGAAAACGATATACGCTACAAAAGGCATAGTTAGCATCAGCCATGAGCGAAACAACAGAGCAATCCCAGGAGAGACGAAGACAATAAGACCCGAATACATGGGATTACGCACAATAGCATAGACTCCATTTGTGAGCAATCTGCCTTCATGAAAAGCATTGCGGATTATTCTAGCACCTAAAACCCATATAACTAAACCAACAACGATAAGAATTATTCCCAAAATGGCAGAAACAAGGTATGATATTTGAGTTATTGTAAATATATCTGGTCTACTGAAATGAAGAATAATTGTTAACGCAAGATATAAAAGTGAAATTAAAAGGAGTCTACGACCTACACCCCATGCGGTCATTTTCTTCGGCATCTTTTCCTCCAACGTATCGTTTTGTAATAATTCCATCTTTAAAAACATATCCTTAGAACAGAAGCATTGACACGGTTTTAAGACTCAAAGGTTTTTGTGCGAATCAAAAAAAAAAAAAAATAGGTTAAGGCAGTGGTTCGCGTAACCTCACAACATAAAATAATAGAACAAATCCTACCATGAGCTCATCGTAGGTGGCTCCCTCTTTGCACGTTGCATTTGCATCCAGTT
>Ga0326726_10000636_pt1 | contig 32114 bp, 37 predicted proteins | sample MHFenrmetagenome_2_FD_207603 | JGI IMG/M metagenome (GOLD analysis project Ga0326726, IMG submission 207603) | Lab enriched peat soil microbial communities from Michigan Hollow, Ithaca, NY, United States - MHF15MN | ecosystem: Environmental > Terrestrial > Soil > Wetlands > Peat | place: USA...
AACCAGGAATGCATCATGTTCAGGCCGGACACCCTCGATGAACTGGATCGTAAGAAAAAGATGTTCTGCCCGCCGTGCCTGGAGCAGCTGGAATCTCATCTCACACCATACTAAGGATTTATGTATCTACTCAGGACATGTTGTTACATCATGGAACCTGAAAAGAACCTGCCGAGGGGATGATGATGTTCAGACGCGTGCTGGTTGCAACTGATTTCTCGCGGTATGCCGACAGGACTCTTGACTGTATCGGCGAGATCCCGGGCATGGAAGAAATTTTTCTGATCCACGTACTCAGCAGGTCTCCGGTTCCGGGAAGTCCTTCCGTTTTTAACTTTTCTCATGCAAGACCGGAAGAACCAGCAGAACGGATGCTTGCAGAAAAGGGACGCTATCTTGAAGAAATGACCGGAGTCAAGGTAAAAACCATACTGGCTGCGGGGAACGGGGCAGATATTCCCGGCACGATCATAAAAACTGCAAATAACGAGAATATTTCCCTTATTGTCATGGGCGCACGTGGAAAAAGCCTCTTCCGCGGCCTGCTTCTCGGAAGTGTTTCTGAAGGAGTGATTACAAGGGCAGGGATCGATGTCCTTGTCATGCGGTTCCGGGGTATGGGGGAAAACGATGACACCCAGCTGGAAAAATTCTGTACGAATGTGTTTTTTCATGTATTGTGCCCGGTCGACTTCTCAAAACCGTCTGAAAAAACTCTGGAGTATCTTAAAACCCTGGGATTTATCAGGAAGGTCACCGTCCTGCACATTGCAGACGCACAGGGGCCGGTGCGGGATAAAAATCAGCAAATCCAGGATCCGGAACAGCAGCTCAGGACAGTTACCGCCGACCTCCTCCAGCACGGCATCAAAGCAATATCCATGAGCCGGTCCGGAAATCCGGCCAATGAAATCTGCCGGGTAGCTGATGAACAGGATGTATCTCTCATCATGATGGCCAGGTACGGGAAATCAGATTATGCAAAAAATATTCCCCTTGGACACGTCGCTGCCGGAGTGGCTGCCAGAGCCCAGCGACCCCTGTTCGTCCTGAGCCCGCACATAAGCCTCACCATCAGCGTCCGTGAACTTATGAGGACCGAGTTTGCGCTGGCAGAAGAGGTCTGGCTGACGTATCACCAGCAGAAAGCGGATCCGGTTACGGACCGGGTCTTCGGCGTATTTGTCGAAGGGGCGCTTGCTGCAGTCGCCCGCTGCAGGCGGCACCCCGATGGTCTTGAGGTGGACGGGATATACGTGCCGGACGATTACCGGGATCGCGGGTATGCACGAAAAGCCGTGCAGGCTCTTGTCGATGCATGTGGCAGTGAACCGCTGTATATGCATTCAACGCTCCCTCTCGCCAGATTCTACAGTTCATTTGGTTTCGGGCAGATCAGCGAAGATGAATTGCCCCGGAGTATCAGGGATCGGTTTGGCTTTGCCGGAGGCAATCTGGCAGGTGCCAATGTCGTACCCAAGGGGCGGCCGGCCCATAGCCGACCAGTGCACCAGGAGTAAGCACGATGGAGAAGACCATCCTGAGCACAAAACGGATATTCTCGTACCGGATATAGATCCCTGCCGCTCTGAAACCCGGCACGAGCTCGATCTGTATGGCACGCTGCCGAGCAATCTTTGATCCGATCTTCGCTGAACATAATTATTCCGGACACCCGGAGAACAACACCCGGCTGGCAGATGCATCTTCATGGATCCCGGGAAATGTGCTGCCGCTGGCTCCCAGTCCTGCACTGCAAGGGGATGTCGAGCGTGTCCACGACCCCTTGTATCTCGCATTGCTTGAACAGAGGTGCGCAGCAACTGCTGCGGTCAGCTGGCTGGATCCGGATACCTATATCACCCGTCGCTCGTATGATGTTGCCCTGCATGCAGCCGGAGCAGCGATTGCCGCTGTCGAGCAATCCCTGCAGGGAGAACACTGTTTTGCTTTTGTGCGTCCCCCGGGGCACCATGCTGAATATGACCGTGCGATGGGATTTTGCCTGATCAACAACGTTGCGGTTGCAGCGAAGAAGGCGCTCTTGAAGGTTGACCGGATTGCGATTGTCGACTGGGACGTCCATCATGGGAATGGTACCCAGCACAGCTTTTACGGGACAGACCGCGTACTCTACTGCTCAGTGCACCAGGAGCATATGTTCCCATATTCCGGGGCAGTTACCGAAACCGGTGCCGGAGTTGGCAGGGGATATACCATGAACGCTCCCCTGCCGGCGGGATCGACCATTGCTGACTATTATCATGTCTTTTCTGAAGTTTTTGTACCGGCAATCGAAGGTTTTTCCCCTGGTGCCCTGATCGTTTCGGCCGGCCAGGATATCCTCTTTGATGACCCGCTGGGTTCTATGCGGATTCACCCGCAGGATTTCGAGCCCCTGACCCGGATGCTTGTCCGTGCTGCAGGCGTCCCGCTGGCACTGGTGCTGGAAGGCGGGTATGGTCCGTCCCATGGGGCGGCTGTCCGGCATATATTCACAGCTCTTATGACAGATGGTGAGGTGCAGGTACCGCAATTTCCCTCTGAACAAACACGGGAAATCGTGAGCTACCTGAAGGCAGAACACCACCTTCCCTGACCACTCACGGTGTAGGAATGATAGCGATTTCCATCCGGCTGATCTTCTCGTACGTCTTTTTTTGCTGGATAATCGGCCAGAGCTCGTAGAGGAGCACAGTTATGGGTTCCCACATGGTGGCCCAGCCGATAATCAGGAGGGCATCGGCAAAGAGCTGGGCAAGCAGGTGATTCTCCAGGGTGGAAACCAGCTGCCTGCCGAGCAGGGCGATAAAGAGGAACGAGAGCCCGATGATGAGGCTGCCCCTGCCGTGCCGGAACCGTTGACGGAATTTTCGATCCGATACCAGCATCTTGTATTCAAAATGATTATGGATTGCCTGGGGGATCTTCTGTGCCCGTTCTGTAGTCGCGATATCCGGAGGAAGGTAAATGATAATCTTAAACCGGGTTTTTTTGGGAAAGTCCTTAATCGTATCGACAATGTAGTGTTCTGCAGAAGAATCGAGCTCTTTTTCATGGAACGGCGCAGGATCAAATGAGTTGAAGAGTTGTAATACAGAAGAAAGTTTTATCTCGATGAGGATCTTTCCGTCTTCCTTTTTGTACAGCGATTCGATGTCTGCCATGGCCGGATTCCTGAATTGCTATAGACCGGCAAAGTCGATAAACCTGCCTTTGACACGTTAACATTCTCAAGCAGTGTGCCTTGCAAAGGCAGGATGGTGCCGCGATATTTCTCCACGAAATATTACTGCAGGCTCATCTGGTGCTTGATCTCTTCAAGCGCCTGGGAGATGATCTCCTGCCCCCACTCATTTTCCATGCGATAGAGGCGCTGAAGGGGTCGGATCGCCCGCTGGTCCCCGATCCGCCCTAATGCCCACGCGGCTTTCAGCCTCACGCGGGAATCGTCGTCCCAGAGGGTGTCGATGAGCGGATCCACCGCAGCCGGATCCCCTGTCCTTCCCAGCACCTCGGCTGCCTTCCATCGGTTCCCCTCGTTGTCATCAGCCAGCATCTCTATGAAATGTGCCAGACGCTCATCCTGGCCCTGTGTCGTACCCCGGGATGCGGGTTCAGGAATCTCCTGTCCGGCTGATTTGTCACCAGAAGCCGGCGTCCCGGATACCGGGTCCTGAGAAGTGTCCTGTTCATCCATAGGAGTATCCCGATGATGAATTGTTTCCTTGTTATTAAAAAAATGCTCACTTATCCTTTATCCTGTACATACAGGATCCCATGAGGTTCCTTATAATCGGCTTTGATGACGATGGTGTTTGAGATCCGGTTAAACACCCGCAATTTGGTTCCGGGCATGGCCAGCCACCCGATCAGGCAGTCCAGCGGGAGAATGATAAGAATGAACGGAACATTAAGGAACGCTTTAGGTAAGCTTTCAATTGCAGCGGTCAGGTAATTTATCTTTGAACCGTCACGGTTGACAACTTTAAGATTCATCACCATTTTACCAATTGACTGGCCACGGAACCCTTCCAGGACAATCCAATAAGCAAAAAAGAACAGGGACTCGATCCCGATCGCGATGAGATCAAAATTTGCATAATCCCAGATATGAGGTAATTTCAGGAAAGTCATGAATAAACCCCGTATGATATTTAAAAAAAGAATTATGAAAATGATATCAATGAGCCATGCCCAGAACCGCGAATCCCACCTGGCAAGGTAGATGGTCTTTTCCGGAACCTGCTTGATGGAAACCGGTTCCGGTTTACTGTTTTCTTCAGACATCGTTGAAAATTATTGGCACCATATATGCATGAAGTTTCCTCTGTTTGGGGTATCTCTTGCGATATCCGGTTAACAATAACTACTCTTTCAGGCTCTCACATTGTCGGGCCTTTCGGGGCAAGCCGATGATGCTGTTACTTGGCGGGTTCGGCGTGAAATTCCCTGAAGAAACTATATACTTTAAATCAATGCAGGATGACCGCCGTCGACGGGGCGCCCCCGCGGCGGATCGGTGACATGCATGTACCGGAAAGCTATGTCCAAACACCATAATCCATTTTCTATCAGGTTACATTCCGGACTTTTTTCAGCCTCTGTTCATATTTTCCGCTGTGCAAAGTTGAAATATCACAAAGGGTTTAAAGGATACGTTCTCATTAACATTTTACTGAGTAGTGCACTCAATTCGCTCATTATCCTTTCTGGCGATCAGTAGTTTTTTCGTATTACTCAACCCCTGCCTTCCAAAAAGGCAATCCGCAGCCTAAAAAACCGAGGTGTATGATGAATCAGAAATACCTGAGTACTATATCCGAGCTTGACAACCTTGTCGGGCTCACATCCAAAGAATGTGACGCAATGGAGACGGTGAGTGACACATTCCCATTCCGCTCCAACGAGTATTACCTGTCACTGATTGACTGGAAAGACAGACACGATCCTCTTCGGAGGATTGTCATCCCTGATCCTTCTGAGCTCAGCGGAGGGGGATGTCTCGACCCTTCGTGTGAAAAAGATTTTACCAGAAAATCCGGCCTTCAGCATAAATACAGCCAGACCGGACTCCTGCTCCTGACCGATGTCTGCGGGGGTATCTGCCGGTTCTGTTTCCGCAAACGATTGTTCATGGGTAACGAACGCGAGACCGTCAGGGATGTTTCTGAAGGGATTGACTACATCCGTGAGCATAAGGAGATCACGGATGTTCTGTTAACCGGTGGAGATCCCCTGACACTTGAAACCAGCACGCTCGAATCGATCCTGCACCAGCTTCGTGAGATTGACCATGTCAAAATTATCCGGATCGGCAGTAAGATGCTGGCATATAACCCGTACCGGATCCTCAATGACCCGGATCTCTGCTCTGTTCTCTCGCGGTACAGTACACCGGAAAAACGCATCTACGTCATGGCGCATTTCAATCACCCGCGGGAACTTACCGAGGTGTCAATCCGTGCAGCACACGAACTCCAGAAAGCCGGGGTGCTGGTAGTCAGCCAGACACCGATCTTGAATGGTATCAACAGTGAGCCGGAAATATTTACCGAGCTCTTTCGGAAACTTTCATTTGCGGGAATCTCGCCCTATTATATCTTCCAGTGCCGGCCATCGATCGGAAACAGGTTCTTCCAGGTCCCGGTCGAACAATCGTATGAAATTATCCAGAAATCCTGGCAGGCGTGTTCGGGTCTTGCGAAGCGGGCCCGGTTTGTGATGTCGCATGCGACTGGCAAGATCGAAATCGTTGGAAAGACTGCGGGTCAGGTCTTCATGCGATACCACCAATCGGCCGATCCCGCTAACATCGGGAAATTCATGGTGTTCCGCAGCAATCCTGTGGCACGATGGTTTGATGATTATCGTCATATCCTGACGGATTTCGAACCAAAAAAGTTCTGGTTATTCTAAAATTGAAGTGGATGTCGTGTGGGGAAAATCCAGATCCCCGAAAATAGCAAAGCAGATACCGGTATTCCCTTGGGGTTCCATCTCTGAAAGACGGGGCAGGAGTGGTGGAAGCAATTCCCGTTCCTCCGCCCTGTTTTGTGGTCTGATTTTTATTGCGTTTCCTTTGAAAAGTAGAGAATACCGGGATAACTGACATAAGAAAAATACACCCTGTACTGGCGAATAGATGCTCCACCAAGTGAGTGCCGTAACAGATGGTAAACCAGCAGCATGCAGTACCAATTTTTTATTTTTTTCAGAGTGATCTTTTTATTACATACCGTGGATACTACAAAGCAGGTGGGAACCATGTTTGAAAAAGTGTTAGTTGCCCTGGATTTTTCCGCGTATTCACAGAAAATTCTTGATTGCATCAGCGAGATTCCCGGGATACAGGAGGTTGTGCTCCTGCATGTAGTGGATGCAACGCACCCTTCGAAACTGGGCTGGACACCCGAGCCGTATATTGTGAATGCCAGGCTCCTCATGGCCGAAAAGAAAGAGGCTCTTGAGCATCTCGGTTTAAAGGTCCGGATACGTGTCCATGTGATAGTGAATGTGATAACCCAGGGTACTGTTTCCAACGGGATTCTGGAAGCAGCTGAAACCCACAATGTTTCGCTCATCATCCTGGGTGCCCGGGGCATCAACCCGATTCAGGAGCTCCTCCTGGGCAGTGTATCATCAACAGTCCTCCGGCAGGCAAAGACAAATGTCCTTGTCATGCACTTCAATCCCGTACTGGAAGATGCTGATGCAACCTGTGACACATCCCACCGGAAACTATTTTCAAGATTATTAGTACCTACTGATTTTTCCCCGTCTGCAAGTGATGCAATATCCTGTATAAAAACGATACCATCGGTTAAAGAAGTCATTCTCCTGCATGTTGTCAACCGGGCCGAATCACAACCAGAGATTGAGGCGGCTATTCAGGAATCCCAGACCCGGCTTACGGAAATGAAAAAGGATCTCATAAGTTCCAATATTGCAGTGAAACACCATATACGGGTGGGAGATCCGGCTGAGATGACACTCTCGGTTGCAAAGGAGGAGAATGTATCCCTGATAGTGATGAGTGCATATGGAACGGACTGGTTCAGGGAGATGCTGGTTGGAAGCACGACCTTTACGGTAGTGAGAAGGACAAGAAAACCTATTCTGGTCTTCCGCAGTGGGCAGAAGAAGGAAAAACACTGAGAATATCGCACATCCCAATCGCAGTAATTTTTATAAAACAGCCTACACCTTCCAAATTAGAGTATTTTTGACAATCTAATCCTTTTAAACAACTTTGCGCAGATATTTGTCCTGCAAGATATAGGCAATACCCTTTGAAATATTAAGCAAAACAATTCAAGCCAAGTCAGCGCAATTGGATCTCAAGTCGCGTACCCGATACACTTTTTCTATAAAAAAATTAAGGGGACGGTCTTTCTATGCGTCCATACGATTGGTTAAAATAATAACTACTAAAACTACCAAAGAGAGTGTCTGTTTTGGGGTTGTAACTAATTGTCTCGTTAAACATAGACACGTGGGGTTCATCGGATTCAAGAATCCTAACAAAATAGGTATTTTCTCCAGTTTTTTTCCATTCCCCCTTAAAAGTAATTATTGCATGAGTTCCAGATTATATTGTAATATTTCCGTTGGAATAAACATATTGAAAAATCCTATTACCATGTGCTCCCGAAGACCAAAAGCCAATAAATGGATCAGATTCAGTGGTGTTGGTATTGATATTATGAATCGTTGAAATATGAACCAGAATGTCGTTTACGGATTCGGTTGTATTGATATTGATACTAAAAATCGTCTAGTTAGGAACAGGGTTCATTCTCACTGAAGAATATCGGTCAATACAACCTGAAAAAACGACTAAAGTTGAGCAAATGAAAACTAAAGTCAAGGAGATTGAGATTCTCACAATTTCACATTAAAATTTTGAGTGTATGAATATTATGTTATAAATTTCATATTTCCGGTATTACTTATTTCGTATGACTCAAATTATATTGCCGCTCCTTGTCTGGGTACATCATCAGAATAAAAACTTTTAGAGAATGTTACCATCTGATGTAAAAGTACAGCTATGGGAATGTAGACTTAAAAAGTAAAATTATCTTTTTTGAATGAAACATAATTAACATTGTGTTATTATAAAAAAAAAGAATCTTATTTCCGCCGTATTGCTTCTATGGCCAGGAGAGCTCCCAGCACTGGCACTATACCCCACGCTGCTGATTGCGTGGGCTGTGGTGTACCCGGTTGTCCGGGCGCTGTTGCTGTTGGTCCCGGCATATACATTATCCGGCTGGCAGATCCGCCCATATTACAGGAAGCAGTGACTTCAATCGTATCCCCTGGCACGGTGAGTACAGGAAAGGTATACGTGAATGTATCAGGCACCGGCTGGCTTGTATATCGCGAATCGCTAACCACGTTCCCGTTGATTGTTACCCTCACTTCCTGTATATAATGCACCAACGGATTCTGAACCTGGTGCGTTATGCTTACACTCAGGTTTTTTGAGAGTTCGTTATAGGAAATGGACATATCAGATGGCGCATGTGCTGTTGCGGGAGGGACAACAACCCACAGGAGTGTGGCGATCACAAAAAAAGCCAGGATAAGGTCCGCCGGTACGATCACGCGATGCATGCTTTTTGTATTCCCCTTCATATTCCAACCCTGATGGAACATGAGCAGGAACAATGTGTTAAAGATTTCCCTGTACCTGATCAGTTCCGCCGGCAATGATGTAGTCTGCAGGAGATGGGGTGATAAAAATCGGTCAGTCACACCGGAGTTTTCCTGCCTTCCCGATATTTTCAAGTTCATGCTCATCGATCATGATTGTGACAAGATCGGGATCGACACCGAGTGTTTTTACAAGAGTTCCGGTAAACTCTTTTATTATTGTTCGTTTCTGCTCACGGGAAAATCCTTTTCGCATCCTGATAATTACTACGGGCATGGTATGGTTCACCGTTGGTTAGGAACTATATGCGAAATGACTATTTAGCATGCAGGTATGCGATAGTGACATCTCTCTGATGGTACACCGGATCAGAGGGACTTTTATTGAGAGGTTATGGTGGCCGGGCAGCACTGCCCTGAGATGCCGGTCACATAATGTGGAATATACCGGATAAAACCATGACTAACCTGTATCATGTTATTAATTTAAATCAATGAATGGAAAAAATAAAATTACGACTGTTAAACCGTGGTATTCCCGTGAGCAGGAGGATCTTGATGGCACCATCTATACCCGGGTCCAGCAATTCCTCAAATGGCGTAAGGAGAGCCATGACATCGATGTCCGCCTGGAAGCCCTCCTCCACGCACGGTAACCTTTTGTTGTCCTGAACAGGTACTTCTGACATACATCTCTGCCCACGGTTCGTATTCTTTAACCACTCCGCTTCCCTATCCGGCTCTAAAACGTCTCCTGTAATCCTCAGGTTTCCCTCATACGAACTTTCAGAATGTGCAGATTCCATCAGGTTCCTGAACATGTAATTATTGGAAAACAGGATCAGGCAATACTGGAGTAATTCCGACCGGATCTCTCAGCAGGACCTTCTTTTGCTTTTTTATTTGATAACCAAAAAGATCAGACCCTGCCATTATGTTCCCGGAAATATTCTTTTTCGGCACGGATACGGAGATATCTCCGGTAAAGATCTTCAGCGTCGGCAACCGGACTTACCGGCTCCCGTTGCCCCTTCTTTAAAGATTTCCGCGTAAGTTTCATATAAATCCCCCGAAGCTGGCTTGGTCACAATGTCATTGACTGCTTTTTCATAACGATAAATGCTGGCAAGGCACCGGCGCATTGCATGATTTTATTAATTTATGAGCACAGGTAAACAAACAAGGAAGATCCGGACAAAACACCCCAGAGAGAACACCTTTAGAGGATCTTCCCTTCCTGTTAAAAAACCAATTTTATTACCAATCTTTCCGGCTGATAAAATGCCTGGCGATATATTCGTTAGCTCGATCCTCATATCTTTAAATGCCGGCGCCGAAGTATAGCACACAACAGCATGAAGAATATCATCATCAAAGGTGCACGCCAGCATAATCTGAAAAATATCAGTGTCGAGATCCCCCGCGACAAGCTTGTGGTGATCACCGGGGTTTCAGGCTCCGGCAAATCGACCCTTGCATTTGATACGCTCTATGCAGAAGGCCAGCGACGCTACGTCGAGTCACTCTCCACCTATGCCCGCCAGTTCCTCGGTCTCATGCATAAGCCGGACGTGGACAGCATTGAGGGACTCTCCCCGGCAATATCCATAGAGCAGAAGACTACCTCCAAAAACCCCCGCAGCACAGTCGGGACTACTACTGAAATCTACGATTATCTCCGTCTCCTCTTCGCCCGCATCGGGACGCCTTATTGTCCGGAGCACAATATCCCGATTGCTTCACAGACACCGGACCGGATAGCCGACCAGATCAGGGCAGAACACCCAGGCATTGTCACAATCCTCTCCCCTGTTGTCCGCCAGAAGAAAGGCACGTACCAGCAGCTCCTCCGTGACCTGGACAAAGAGGGCTACACACGGGTCCGGGTGAATAAACAGATCATCCGTACCGACGAAGAGATCAATCTCGACCGGTATAAAAAACAGGACATTGAGATCGTCATCGACCGGCTGGACTCATCAGATCGCTCACGCCTTACCGAAGCGGTGGAAAATGCCCTGAAGAAATCCGAGGGGCTTATCCTTGTCATTGACGAAACAGAAAAAGAATCGACCTACTCGTCGCTTATGGCCTGTCCTGTCTGCGGGATAGCCTTTGAGGAGCTCCAGCCGAGGATGTTCTCGTTCAACAGCCCGTTTGGTGCCTGTGAAGAGTGTCATGGCCTTGGTGTGAAGATGGAGTTTGACCCGGACCTCATCATCCCTGACAGGAACCGTTGCATTGCAGACGGGGCTGTGGCCCCCTACCGCAACCCGATGGATGGCTTCCGGGGGCAGTACCTGTCGACGGTGGCAAAGCATTTTGGGTTTGATGTACTGACACCGATTAAAGACCTTTCTGAGGAGCAATATAACGCCCTCATGTACGGATCATCCCGGCGCATGAAGTTCTCGATGAGTATGAAGAACGGGGATGCCCACTGGTCCCATACCGGTGAATGGGAAGGACTGCTCCCCCAGACCGCCCGCCTGTATGCCCAGACCCAGTCCGATTACCGCAAGCGTGAGCTGGAAGGATATATGCGGGTCTCTGACTGCCCGGCATGCAGTGGCAGGCGGCTCAAGGACAAGGTGCTTGCCGTCAGGATCAGCGGGAAATCCATCATCGATGTGACGGATCTCTCGGTCAGCGATTCTGTCGCGTTCTTTGCCCATCTCCGTCTGACAGACAGGGAAGTGGAGATTGCAAAACAGATCATCAAGGAGATCCGCTCACGCCTGGAATTTCTGGAGAAAGTCGGCCTTGGCTACCTGACGCTCTCACGAAATGCCGGCACGCTCTCCGGCGGGGAGGCACAACGGATCCGGCTCGCGACCCAGATCGGATCGAACCTGATGGGAGTACTCTACGTGCTGGATGAACCGTCTATAGGGCTCCACCAGCGGGACAACCGCAAACTTATCGGCACGCTGCGGACACTCCGCGATCTTGGCAACACGTTGATCGTGGTTGAGCATGACGAGGATATGATCCGCTCTGCCGATCACGTGATCGATATGGGACCCGGTGCCGGGCTCCACGGCGGTGCAGTGGTAGCAGAAGGTACACCCGCACAGATCGAGAAGAACAAAAAATCCCTTACCGGCCAATACCTCATCGGGGCCAGACAGATCGAGGTACCGGAGAAACGGCGGGAGTCAAAGAAGTATATCACGGTGAAGGGTTGCCGGGAGAACAATCTCAAAAATATCAATGTAAAGTTCCCGATCGGGGTGCTCACGGTCATCACCGGGGTCTCCGGGAGCGGGAAATCCACGCTCGTCTACGAAACCCTCTACAAGGGAATGATGCAGATCCTCCACAAGTCGAGGGATCAGGCGGGCAGGCACGAAGGTATCATCTTTGATGCAGAGATTGACAAGGTCATCGTTATCGACCAGTCCCCGATAGGCAAAACCCCGCGGAGCAACCCTGCGACCTACACCAAGGTCTTTGATGAGATACGTGCTGTCTTTGCCCAGACAAAGGAGGCAAAGATGCGGGGCTATAAGCCGGGACGTTTCTCGTTCAACATCCGGGGTGGCAGGTGCGAAGCGTGTGAGGGTGACGGGCTGATCCGGATCGAGATGAACTTCCTGCCGGATGTCTATATTGACTGCGAGGAGTGCAAGGGAACACGCTACAACCGCGAGACTCTCGAGGTGAAATACAAGGGCAAATCCATTGCCGATGTGCTGGCCATGAGTGTCGAGGAAGCGATGAAGCTCTTCGAGAACATCCCGTCCATCAGGAACAAGCTCGAAACACTTTCCCGGGTCGGCCTTGATTACATCAAGCTCGGGCAGAGTTCAACGACGCTCTCGGGCGGGGAAGCCCAGCGGATAAAACTCACGCGGGAGCTTGCCAAGCGTGCGACCGGGAAGACCCTCTACCTGCTGGATGAGCCGACCACCGGGCTCCATTTCGACGATACGAAGAAACTGATCAAGGTGCTCGATGATCTTGTCGCGAAGGGCAACACGGTCATCGTGATCGAGCATAACCTTGACGTGATCAAGTCGGCAGACTACCTCATCGATATCGGTCCTGATGGCGGTGATGCCGGCGGTGAAATCGTAGCAACCGGGACACCGGAAAACGTGGCGGGAGTTGTGAAAAGTTATACCGGGCAGTTCTTAAAACCGATACTTATACGGACATGAGTATTCAGTATTGAAAACAAAGCCGTTTATTATTAAAAGCAAATTATCTTCGCTTTTCCAGAATCTCCTTTAACGAGGGGTCAATCTGGATTGCCTGCTCATATCGTGCGGTCGCCTCACCATGCAGGCCAAGCTTTTCCAGGCAGGTGCCCATTGTCAAGAGCGCCTTGGGATAACAGGGAGCAATCACCAGTGTCTGCCTGAGATATTTCAGTGCACTGTCGGTTTTTCCCTGGTTGTACATCTCCATCGCCTTCTTGTAGAGGTATTGCGCCTCTATCGGAATTCCTTTTACATAGGTATACTTCCATCCCATACCGCACCCCCGGCATCTGAGATCCCGGCCATAACAAGCGGCTAAAATATCTGAATAGTTTTATAAATATTAATACATTTGCACTCCCCCGTCTGCTGTACCGTTTTGCATCATGAGGGCGATACGGCGGCAATGAGAGAGCGACTGCATGTAAACCCGATACGCTTGTGTCCGCGGATCACATACGGGACTCCTGCAGTTATCACTGCCACTCCGGCGCCATCGATTTTTGTTACCTCATCCCCATTCCTTATGTTCCATGACTCTGATACGGTATCACGGATGATCGATCTTACAGCCCTCCCGGACGATCCCGGATGTTACCTTTTTTCCGATGAAGCAGGTATCATCATCTACATCGGGAAGGCAAAAAATCTCAGAAAACGGGTGACAAGTTATTTTCAGAAAACAGACCATGATCCGAAGACCAGGAACCTGATCGCCCGTATCGCCGCGGTCAGTATGATGGTAACGAATACCGAGACCGAGGCACTGCTTCTTGAGAACAACCTGATTAAAAAACACCAGCCGAAATACAATATCGATTTAAAGGATGCGAAGCGGTTTGCCTATATCGAGCTGACAAAAGAACACTTCCCCCGGATCGGTTTTGCCCGGCGGACGAGCACCGCTGAAGCGACCTATTTCGGACCGTTTGTCTCTGCAGCAGAACGCGATGCCCTGCTCAGGGTGATAAAGCGGGTTTTTCGCCTTCGTTCATGCAGAAAACTCCCCCGGCGTGCCTGTCTCCGGTACCATATGAAGTCGTGCAGCGCTCCCTGCATCGGGGTTATCAGCGAGGAGGACTACCACACACAGGTTGAACGGGCGACGGCACTGCTGAAGGGCAAAGGCGGGGAACTGCTCGCTTCACTGCGATTGGAGATGGCGGGATACTCAGCTTCCCAGGATTACGAGCGGGCCCTTCTCCTCCGCAACCAGATTGGTGCGATCGAACACCTGACCGAACGCCAGCATGTTGAGAGGCCGAAAGAGACCGACCAGGATGTCATCACCTATACGATAGCAGATGATACGGTCTTCCTGATGGTATTTTCCGTGGAGAAGGGGCTGCTTTCCGGCAAGCAGGAATATTCCTTTGACAACCGCGAGGATTTCTTCGAAGAATTTCTCGTTCAGTACTATGCTGATCGCATGCCGCCCGCAGAGCTGATACTCCCTCACGAGGTTGACGAAGCCTTGTCAGGTTACCTTGCGGAGCTGAAGGGCAGGAACGTGCAGGTGACCGTGCCAAAAATAGGCGAGAAGAAAAAGTTGCTCGAGCTGGTGGAAAAGAACATCGAACAGGCGTTCCTGAAAAACGAGCTGAAAGTCCGGGACCTTCAGGCAGCTCTCGATCTTCCCGATCAACCGGAAGTGATCGAGTGCTTCGACATCTCGCACCTGTCGGGGACCTCCATGGTTGGATCAATGGTGCAGTTCCGTGGCGGGGTGCCGGACAAGAAGAACTACCGCAGGTTTAAGATCAAAACGATCGAGGGCATCGATGATTTCGCTTCGATTGCGGAGATTGTAAAACGCAGGTATCACCGCCTTCTTGAGGAGAATACGGATCTTCCCGACCTGATCATTATCGACGGCGGGAAAGGCCAGCTCACCGCTGCCCGGGAAGTGTTGCAGGGCCTCGACCTTGCTATACCCGTGATTGCGATTGCAAAGCGCGAAGAGGAGATATATTTGCCCGGCGAGATGCTCCCGCGCCGCATCGATCCAAAAGGGATGGCGTTGCGCTATGTCCAGGAAATCCGGGATGAGGCACACCGGTTTGCTATCGCGTACCATAAATTGCTGCGGGGTAAAAAGGCGCCTGGACAGGCAACCCGGTCACGATGAATTAAACCCGCCTGGGGAAAGACCCCCTGCTGAATTTCCTGCTCCTTTAATTCCCGGAGTTCCCAGCGTGCACTGGCATACCCTAAAAATTATCATGTCCCTATACCCTATACGGAAGTATGGTCATGTATCGTTCAGGTTTGCTCGTTATCCTGCTTCTTGCAGCAGGTCTTGTTATAGTCAGCGGGTGTACTTCCAGTTCCCCTCCCGTTACCGTGTCCCCCACCCCCACTACGCCGCTTCCGGCTACCGGGACGACAACGCAACCTCCCGCACTTCAGGATTGCATGACTGACGATGAATGTGTGCCTGCCGAGTGCTGTCATCCGACGAGCTGCATCAACAAGGCGAACAAGGGTGTCTGTACCCTTCTGTGTACTATGAGCTGTGAGGGACCGGTTGACTGTGGTGCCGGCAGCTGCGGATGCGTGAAAGGAAAATGCAATGTGGTTGCCTCCGGCGTATCACTCACGCCGACAAAATACCAGCTGCCATGATCATGCTCCCGTGATATCTATATAAGCGATGAACGTAACGAACTGTATATGGTACTATCAACATGGATTACCCTTCAGGTCGTTATGACTGCAGGGATAATCCTGTTCCTTTGTCTTATCAGCACTGCCGTAGTCGGGTTCCTGATCATGAAGGGGAAGGGCAACATTCCGTTTGCATGGCATGTAAATCTCGCACGGCTGGCTATTGTGCTCGCTCTCATCCATGCAACTCTTGCCATGGTATGGTTCTTTGGATGGTAAAAAAATTATTTCAGGAGTTGCCGGAGGTCTGATGTATGAAAAAAATTGTTGCAGTGTGTCTGCTGGTAATCGTCCTTGTCTTCCTTTCCGGGTGCCTCAGCAGTCCGGTCGTTCGCGAAAGTGCACAGGGAGCACTTCATTCCCATTATGAATATTCTGCAGGGTGGTCACCGGGACTGGGCTGTTACGAACGGGCGACCGGATACGTGTACAATGCCGGGAACACGTCATTTGATGTGGTGCAGCTGAACCTCAATCTGGTCAATACCGGTACCAATACAATCCGTGACTCGCGGTCCATTTTTATCGGTCCTGTAGGCACGGGAGAAACCCGGACATACGAGACACTCCTTGATGGAGAATGCACGCAGGAGTACCGCGTGGACTTTACGTTTGTAAAATAATTTTTACCTTCTTATTTACGGTGTATCCACAAAGCCCAGGGTCCGTATCATTACAGCCTGCAGCAGTACCCCGGGAGTGTCCAGACACGATCCGGAGACTCACCGTGCATTCCAGCATATTCCCAGGTGTACCATGATTTATTTTAAAGGCAGGAAGCCAACACACTACAAGCACGGATCGGTGCCCAGCTATATCTCCGGGAGATAATTCTATGTCAGACCAGAACCAGTCCCCGCTACCATTTGCATTCCTTTCAATCCTGATTATCCTTATCGCGCTTGCAGTGCTTGCAGGGTGCTCGGCTCCACCTGATAAAAGTACAACTCCTGAAACCCCCTCAGCATGTTCAGCTCAAACCGGCGTCTGCCCGTTCATCCTGACATCAGTCAGGATTGAAGCCACCCCGCATATGTACTCACCACTGATGTCCTCGACTCCTGGTATCAGGCTTACGCCGAATGTCAGCGGGTTTAACCCGGCGGAGGCAGAATTTGCTTGGAATGCAAGTTACGGGCATTTCCTCTCGTGGGGTACGCCGGATTATACCGTCAGGAGTCTTCCACAACCTGTCATCAATCACGGGGAAACGATCTACTGGTCGTACACTGAACCGGTATCTGCGACACGTGATCCGGTCATTATCTCGGTTACTGCACGGAATGTATCATCCGGACAGCTGTGGGGGAGTTCGAACGTGACTCTGGGGTGGGAAGGGAATTTTACGGTTATTGTCCAGAATACGATTAATCCCTGAGCCGTGGTATGTCCACAATCCGGCTCGGATATTTTTTGTCAATAGGAAAAGGCGGGCAGTGAGCCCGGATCCGGTTTTTCGACTGAGAGTGATAATCAGTATCGGGTGCAGGCCAGGATCTGGAAATTATCCCTTTTGTAACCCTTCATAAGAAATACAATCCCGAGAACTCATTGCATATGCTGAGGGGCGCAGTTAAAATGCAGTGACTTCCTGTATTTTGCCTTAATAATTACTTTTAAAATGATCATCCGCTCCAATACCTCCCCATGGGACTCAAAGAGAAGATCCTTGAAGTTGTGGGAGGCCCCCACCCGGCAGCAGTAGCTACACTTGCCGGGCGTTTGCCTGCCGTACGATTTATGGTGCTCAATGGATTCCCGGACATGAGCTTTGTCGGGGGCACCATGAAGAGTTCGAAAAAAGTCGAACAGCTCAGTAAGAATCCCAACACAGCTATCGCTATCTGGTCGGGAAAAGAGCTTTCCGATCCCTATGTTGAGATCCAGGCAAAGGCGGAAGTTCATGAAGACCTGGCAACGAAAAAGAAATACTGGAACCCGATGTTTGAACAGTATTTCAAATCGGTGGATAATCCGGATTTCGTCGTCCTGAAATTTATTGCCACGGAGATCGTGTATCACGGGGAGAACATGATGAGCATGGATGTCTGGAAGAGATAATCCCCCCTTTTATTCACAATTTGAGCTTCTACGGGATTACTAAAAAAATGGAGAAGAGTCATTAAAGTGCCAGCGTATTGTCCTTCCCCGCTACCCGATAAATTATTGTTTGACAAAGACAGCACTCTCTTCGGTTTTTACCGGGTATGTCCCGAGCGGTCGTGGCGGTCTCTGATTCTTTGCCGCGGTCAGTATACTCCCGGTAAGATCCGTCCACCGGACGATATGGCCGTCAGAGATATCAAATTGTGAGTGGTGCAGCGGGCAGGTCAGGATCGTGCCGGCAAGAGTGCCTTCTGAAAGATCCCCGCCGAGATGAGGACAGTATGCGTCCGTGCAGTAATACCTGTCCCTGACCCGGGCAAGCAGGAGATCCCTGCCTTCAATATGGATCTTTTTCATGCTGCCGTTTTTCAGGTCGGATACTGCTGCTACCTGAATAAATGTGCTCATATCCACATACTCCGGAATGCATGTTCCTGTGGTACCTCTGGATCTGGGAGTTATTGTATAAAAAGAAGGTTTATCTTCGGTTCTTTTTCCAGAGCAACCGGACCTTCCCAGGCCCGTCACTAACCGGATTCAAGATATTAAAATCCAAAAATACAAATTATCAGATTTTGATTGTACTCTATTAAGGAATTTCACCCGCCTCAGGGCACCTTCGAGACACGGCGGGTCCATAAAGTTTTTTAAGGGTTTTTGGCAAATTCACCGAACAACTGACCAGGCCGCCGCGGAGGCGTCCTTTCGGGACGGCAGTATTCATCCTGTATTGGGACAGAAAAGTATTTCCAGTCCCTTGTTATGCCTGAATGCGATTCTTGTACGGATTCTTTATTGGTGTCGTTCCATGAACATCAGGATATTTCCGATGGTCACCTGTCCCTTTTAGAGGTTCACAATGACCGGGACCGTGGACAGCTGGTGTTTTTACAAGGGAGCGATTAATCTCTTCTTCAGTGTTAACAGTTGAAGAAACGGTTGTGCCTGGGGGTTGAAACAACATGGTGGGAATGAAAAAAATACCTGGACATTTTCTGATTATAGCAGGGTGCGTAATGGTTATGGTGGCAGGGTGCGTCATGCCGGTGACCGCTGCAGTATGTGACGGGCCGCCCACCAGCCAGTCTTTTATCCTTTTCAGCGGCGGGTGCGACCGCTCCCCCCAGGTTTTACCCTGTACGCAGGGATTCATCATCCCAGCTCTCCCCTCATCCGGTGGGGATTTTCCGACCCAGTATTACCTGGACTTCGGAGACGGCTCATCTCCCTACTACGGCACGGTGGACGGGGTTACTCATACCTACACTGCCCCGGGACAATTTACCCTGAAATATATGGCCGGCACGCAATGCGACCTTTGGCGACAGGGCACCTACGTAATGAACATCCCTGCTCCGGAAAATTATACAACGGTGAACCCAGGCTGTGCCCCCTCACGCCCAATGGCAGGTTTCACTGGTACCCCGGTTTCCGGTTTTGCCCCTCTTACAATCCGGTTTACCAGTACATCGAGCGGTGCGGATGCCTATGCATGGAGATTCGGTGATGGCGGGACATCCCCGGCACTGAATCCGTCCCACACCTACGTCACACCGGGAACCTATTCTGTCTCTCTTGAAGCGCGGGATTCCTGCACGGGGACGGTCAACCGGGCAGACAGACTCAGCTATATCACGGTTACTGCCACTGCAGGAACACTCACTATCTCCTCAACTCCTTCGGGTGCTACGGTATTTATTGATAATTTCGTCAGGGGAATCACTCCAGTGACACTGACGGATACTGCAACCGGCAGTCACACACTCCTGCTCACGAGGGCAGGGTATGATGACTATTCCAGGACCTTCATCATAGAACCCTCGACTCCGGCAACAATCGGCGCGACGCTCACAAAGAGTATCACGGAACCAACACCCCGCCCATCTCTCTCGTATGGATCGATTGCCATCACCTCCCTCCCTCCCGGGGCAACAGTAAACCTTGATGGGGTGCAGAGAGGCGCAGCACCCGCCGTTATTCCAGATGTTCTGCCGGGTAACCATGAAGTGTCGCTCTCGCTCCAGGGCTATGATGACTGGAACCAGGCAGTCTCGGTCGGATCAGGACAAACAGCTGCGATTAATGCCATACTTATAACTACAGCAGCACGTACTGGCTCGCTCGCGGTAACCTCAGATCCGGCGGGGGCGGAGATTTACATTGATGATGGCTTCAAAGGGGTGAGCCCGGCAACTATCTCCGGACTTTCAGCAGGGACGCACACCGTATCCGTAAAACTGCAGGGTTATGCAGAAAATACGACCAGCATCAACGTCACAGCAGGGCAGACCGGAAGATTTCCTGCGGTCCTGCAGAAGATTCATACCCTGTCTGTGATGGATATTCTCCTCGCAGCAGGTGTAGTGCTGATGATTGTCGCGATTGCGGTTGTGGTCATGTTCCGCGCAGATACCAAAAAGGAATAGGTAATTACGTACCTTCCTATAAGAGGATCCACCCGTGATTGGTGTTTTCCATGAAAATCATAGTATCAGCTATGCTGAAGTTCTGGAACCTTGTATGCCTGCATGCGAAGAACACCCCGCCCTGGCGGGGCGCCACCGCTGCGGATGTCCAGTACCTGAAAAATCTAAAACCTCCCCGGTCCGCTGTGCCTCGGGCAGGCCCATCAGCGGGTCCCCTCGTTCGGTGCTCACATCTCTGCCTATCTCGCATTCCGTGCATCCAGCTTCACCTTATTGTGACATCGCGGGCATTGCACCCTGACCGGTTTGCGAGTCCGTTGCAGGCTGGCAACCCTGGAGCCAAAGTATACCCATGCATGGTTGCAGTGATGGCAGATTGCAAAGCAGCTGGAGGGCTCCATGCACGATGAGAGGAATTCCGTGAATATGAATACGGGTTGAGCGAAGCGTGAAAGTGCAGGGTTCATTGCAATTCAATTCTTTGCAGGAACTTATTGACAGGGTTCCGATCCGTATTGGCAGCACGTTGAGGGAAGTTGATAAATAATAGCACAATATTAAAAAATACCATACATGAAACGCAGGTTCCTGATATCAGATAGTCTGGATATTGTTGCAATAATTGCCTTTGTTGTCGTGGTTTTTCTTTTTCTGCTGTTTATACTGCGCTATTGGTGGCATTGGTTCTGATAACGAACGTGAAAATCGGGAAAGCTCAGGTACCATGCAGGTTCAATAAAAATAAATTCTTATAATCAACACTCCTCTTCATCCAGAGGATATTCCATGGCAGAATTCCAGAAACCCTATTGCGATAACAACCATGACAGGATACAGATGATACGCGTCTGGACTGACGGGCACGGCAATTCGGTATACCAATGCCCGACGTGCGGAAGAAAAATGCAGGTAAGAGATGACAACCATTGAGGGTATTACCTTATCGTGACCCTTCTGTTTTTTTATGTTCTGTAAGCGTCCTCTCGTTACAAATAAAAAAAATCGATTATAAGATCCCTGTACATTACGACAGTGCCGGCAGATGATGCGGGCAGGAGTTCTACCGCATCTCCGGCATCTGCTTTGGAGTGAGCAACCATTGAATCTCACCGGACGGATGGGTCTCAAAGGAATAATTCCTGATTTTTGCCAGGCCTCCTTTGGCTATGAGAATTGAAGCACGTACATCACCACAGATGATCTTACTTATGAGCTGGGATAATGCCGGTTCATGGCCGACGATAAGCACGGCTGTGTCGTTTCCCTGAAGTGATGCAGTATAGCATACCGTATCGGGGTCCTCACCGGGTGCAAGCTCATTCCAGACAGCAAGTATGTCTTTTTGGCCAAGCACAGAAGCAACAATCGTTGCAGTCTCCAGGGCGCGTTGCAGCGGGCTGGTGGCAATTACATCGAACCTTAAATTCTTGGCTTTCATCCACCGGGCAACCCTTTTAATCTCATCTTTTCCTTCCAGGGTAAGTGCCCGTGCAGCGTCGTCAGTCCCGCCGGAAGACTTCCCTGCTTTTCCATGCCGGAGAATGAAGAGATCCATACACAAAGATCATGGTGAAAGGATATGAGTGTTTTTATCCCGTCATGCAGGTGCACTGGTGTGTTTCAACTGGTCCCTGCCGGCTGTCCGGTGGTCATGCCCGTTCTTCTTGGCAGGGCAGGACGTAAAAGATACCGGATTAATGCCCCAGGACCACCGGATTGCTGCAGGATCCAGGAGGTTTTTTGGGTTTCAAAGAGTATTCGGCACATCGATTGCGGCTTTATAAGGGGGAAAGAATATTATCTGCAAGTATCGTTGGCGGGGCGACCCTTCGTACGGTCAGTGAACGGCTGCCCTGAGGTTTCACGTCAATGACAATCATCTGCCGGGGCACAAGAGGAGCTGTCGGGTTTATACGAATGACAAACCGCTCTTCATTATCGAGCCGGTTATTGGGACTACCCACCTCGTTTTCCACGCGGATGATCCCCCAATAACCCTTCGGCGGATCGTCATGGTAACCGTTGACCGGGTGGAGAGTTTCTGTCCGGATTGCATCCGCATAGACGACGGAAAGCTGCTCCATGTCAACGGAGTTATGGATATCGAGAAGACCGACCGTAAAAGTGATGCTGTCGATTGTACCGCCCGGTATGCCCAGCCCCGTCACGTCGCCGAATACCCGAAGGACCTGGTCCGGGCGCTCGGTGCCGTGGGGGACCGGCAGGGTACTCAGGGTAGGGATTGGCGTGTCGGTGGAACTTTCGGCGCAGCCGGCTGCAAGGATAAGAAGGATGAGCGAAAACGTCAGGAATGTATAATGCCACAATGTCATTGAAAGACCTTCCTGCCTGCTTGTAGTAAAAACACTGAGTCCGGTGACTAGAAAAACAATTGGGTCAGGAGGCAGCCACCCTGCCGGCATGGGACAAAAGAAGGAAAATATCATAATGAAAACCATAAGCCGGGACGTTTGCATCAGGGTTCCGATCAGGACAGATACCGGTTTTCATGCAACCCATGCCTATTTATCGGTAAGAATATGATTTTTATCCGGTTACCTGTAACAACCAGGAGGACAGTGATATGCAGGATGAAAAAAATAGTCCTTCAGGACAGAAAGAAAATACACCTATGTTTGGAAAATGGACCATCGCCGCAATTATTGGTATTTTTGCCATTCTCATTGTAATCCTGGCAATCATTACTCTGGGCTCCCCTCCCGGAAAGACCACTGCGGCTGACGTGCGGACACCGGTACCGACCCAGACTCCGGAGAAATCCGCCCGCCCTGTTGTCGACCTTTACGTCATGTCGTTCTGCCCCTATGGAACCCAGGCCGAAACCGTGATGAGACCGGTCGTTGACCTTCTCGGGGCGAAAACGGATATCAGTGTTCGTTATATTACGACAGTGAAAGGGGCAACGGTGGATTCCATAGACTCACTGCACGGCCCCGCTGAAGCAAAAGAAGACCTCCTGCAGCTCTGTATCATGAAATCGGACCCGGAAAAGTACTGGGATTATCTGAAAGCCTTCAACAACCAGTGTTACCCGGTGTGGCAGAACACCTCCCGCCTGGATTCGTGCCGGAAGAATGTTACTCTAGTGCTGGGTATTGACCTGCCAAAGATAGAGGCATGTGCAACCGGCGCCGAAGGACTCACGCTCGTGGAAATGGATGCAGCGGAATCAAGTGCAATCGGTGCAAGCGCGTCTCCGACCCTGTTCATCAACGGGGTAAAATATGCCGGTGCCCGCACCCCTGAAGCGTTCAAGCAGGCAATCTGTCGCAGTTTTGATGCAGCTCCGTCGGAATGCAACACCACACTCTCATCAGCATCCGCAGCGAGCTCCGGCGGATGCGGATAAGGCATTCTCTTTTTTCCGGTGTTGTCAGCATATGTCCGCTGATACGCACAAAAAAATACCGGACCCACCACCAGTTTCCAATGATTCGCAGGTAACTTGAGCGGTCCCGCCTTCCCCGTGTCTAGCGTTTGAACATGCCGAGTACACCTTTTTTTGGCGCACCCTTTTTTTGATGTGGAGGTGGTTCGCGGGCACCGTTTGAAAAAATCCCCCCCTTGGGAGACTCCTTTACTTTAAGCTCATCAGCAACCAGCGGGAGGTGAGTATACTTTTTTGAGGGCGGGGTATCCCTGGTAATTTCATCGGCTGCCAGTGGAAGATGTGCGAACTTTTTCTGTGCCTGCGGATACGGCGGAGCTTCTGTGAGATAGCCCGGAGGATCTGAGGGGAGATCTTCCCTGACGTCTACCTCATCCGGGGCAGGTGAGGTGACAGAATGTTTTTTCTTTGTGATAATAACCGATCCCGGTGCCTTCTTCCGGGTCTTTTCTGCCGTGGCGGGCTGAGAGAACGGCGTTCCACAGCGATTACAAAAGAGCGTCTGGTCATCCACTGCAGGAGCACCACAAGCGGCGCAGACCGGTGTAGTGCGCAGGGGATCTGACTGGAGTTTTTTGCCGCAACGGTTACAAAAGACGGCATGTTCATCAGGAACAATGGACTCACAGGCAGTGCAGAGCGGGTACCTGTCTTCTGCCCCTCCTGCAAACTTCAGGCCGCAGCGGGTGCAGAAGACAGAGTGGTCATCAGGTGCAGGAATACCGCATGCCCGGCAGACAGGAGTTTGTTCCGGTTCATCCCGCACGTACCCTCCGCAGAGGTTGCAAAAAAATGACAGGGCATCGACAGCAGGAGCACCACATTGTTCACATTTTTTTACCATTTTCAGCTCATAAGATGGTATCATGAGAGGTTGTATAAACACTGCGGTTCAGGTTCCCGGCAGGGAATCATGCCGGGCTTCATCCGCGTTCGGAAAGGAACGGGAGGAATTCAGGGAGCCGAGCGGTGAATTGCCCCGGTATCTCTGCGACAATTCAGATATTCCTGTTGACCTTGTAAGGAATCACATCCACCTCGAGTTGAGAAAAGACAGAGAAGCTGAAGATGGCCGGAGGACTTTTTCAAGGTCTGTTTTTCACTCATCCCCCTACGGGAGTTATTTTGATGGTTTACGATAATCAGTACATATGACTTCTTGTGTCCACCGGATAGAGGTTCACTATAAGATCGATCCCCGGTTAACGACCAGGACCGACCGGATACGCTCTTTAGGGTTCCCGGTCGACAAGGTACATCTCATCGACGTCTACACACTGGCCACCTGCTCCCGGGATTTTACTCCCGAAGAGCTCTCGCAGATTGGCGGTCAGCTCGTCAATCCCGTGGTCCAGGAATATACAATAGACAAAGCGACAAATGTCGTTTTTGATTATGCACTGGAAGTGGGTTATCTCCCGGGCGTTACCGACAATGTCGGCATGACTGCCCGCCAGACCATCGAGGATTATTTTTCGATGAGGTTTAAAGAAGGGGAAGCCGTCTACACATCACAGCTCTTTCTCGTGTGCGGGAAGATGACACCCTCCACCATGCAGAAGCTTGCGTCATCGCTGGCAAATCCTCTCGTGAACCGGGTGATAATCAGGACCCGGCAGGAATACGGGGCAAAGGGCATGGATCCTGTCGTGCCTTCCGTCTGCCTGCATGAACTGCCGACCGCAGAAACTGTTGATCTTGACCTGGATGACCAGGAACTCGCACGGCTCGGAAAAGAAGGGATCATCGATTGTCTGACCGGACAGCGGCGGGGCCCGCTTGCGCTTGACCTTGCCCAGCTGCACGCGATCCACGATTATTTCCATAAACAGGGAAGGAAACCGACCGACGTGGAGCTCGAATCGCTTGCGCAGACCTGGAGCGAGCACTGCAAGCACACGATCTTTGCATCTGCCATGGATGATGACGTCCCCGGCGGGCTTTATAAGACCTACATCCAGGCAGCGACCAATACAATCCGGAAAGAAAAAGGGGACAACGATATCTGCGTGACGGTGTTTACCGATAACTCAGGCTCTGTCATCTTTGATGACCACTTCCTGGTGACCCATAAGGTCGAGACCCATAACTCGCCGTCAGCCCTTGACCCGTTTGGCGGGGCGCTGACCGGGATTGTCGGGGTGAACCGGGATACGATCGGGTTTGGGCTCGGGGCAAAACCCTGCATCAACTTCTATGGCTACTGTGTCGGAGACCCGGACACTGACCCGGCATTGTTCCGCGGAAAGGATCAGGCAAACCCGATCCTCTCACCCCGCCAGATCCTTGACGGCGTCGTACGGGGTGTCGGGGTCGGCGGCAACTGCTCGGGCATTCCCACGCCGCAGGGGTGGTGCTGGTTTGACAGCCGTTATAGCGGAAAACCGCTGGTATTTGCCGGCACGGTCGGTGTGATGCCTCTCGAACACGACAGCAGAAAACTCTACGAGAAACAGGCGCAGCCCGGCGACCTCGTTGTTATGGCAGGAGGACGCGTGGGCAAGGACGGGATACACGGTGCCACGTTTTCATCTGAAGCCCTCGACCCCGGGAGCCCGGTGACGGCTGTCCAGATCGGCGACCCGATTACCCAGAAGAAGTTCTCGGATGTGATCGTCAAGGAGGCCAGGGACCTGGGGCTGTATCACAGCATCACGGACAACGGGGCGGGCGGGATCTCCTGTTCTGTTGCCGAGATGGCAAAAGAGTGCAATGGCTGTCACGTGTATCTCGACAGGGTACCCCTGAAATATCCCGGCATGGCGCCGTGGGAGATCTGGATCTCTGAATCGCAGGAGCGGATGACCTTAGCCGTCCCGCCGGAGAAGCTCGATGCATTCATGGAACTGATGCAGAGGCGCGAGGTTGAGGCGACGGTCATTGGCAGATTCACAGATTCCGGCAGGTGCGTGGTAGAGAGCTGTGGCAGAGTGGTAATGGATGTCGGGCTGGATTTCCTCCACGACGGCCTGCCAAAGAGACACCTGAAGACCACATATACGAAAAAAACGTATCCTGAACCCTGCTCTCCCTGCCCGGAGCGCCTCGACGCAACCCTGTTAGCGATGCTGCGCAGAAAGAACCTCTGTTCCAAAGAGTTCATCTCGATCCAGTATGACCATACGGTGCAGGGCGGGCACATCCTTGGCCCGCTCCAGGGTGCCGGTCGGGTGCAGGCAGATGCCACGCTGACCCGGGTTGTCCATGGTTCAAAGAAGGGTGTCGGGCTGTCGCAGGGTCTCTTCCCCTCTTACTCGGAGATCGATCCCTTCCTGATGGCAGGTGCCGGGATTGATACTGCGATCCGGGGGTTAATCGCCATCGGTATCCCGCTCGATACCATCGCGATCCTCGATAATTTCTGCTGGTGCTCCTCTGACGAACCCGAACGGCTCGGGCAGCTGAAGCATGCAGCGCGAGGGTGTTATGAGTTTGCCACTGCGTTCGGGACGCCGTTTATATCAGGAAAAGACAGTATGTTCAATGATTTCTCCGGGTATGATGCACAGAATAACCGGGTGAAAATCTCCGTACCCCCGACGCTCCTCATCTCCTCCATCGGGATTCACCCGGACGTCTCGAAGGCAGTGTCGCTGGATGCTAAGATCGCCGGCGACCTGGTATACGTCATCGGAGAAACGACCGGGGAACTGGGCGGGTCCGAGTATTTCGCGCATCTCGGGTATGTCGGGAATACGGTCCCGGGACTGGACGCCATGACAGCACGGGAACGGTACAGGAAGCTGACTGATGCAATATCGCATGAACTCATTGCATCGGCCTGCCCTGTCAGCCACGGCGGTCTCGGCATTGCCCTTGCCAAAGTCGCGATTGCGGGACGGCTCGGCATGGACCTCACTCTTCCTGCAGGAATGCGCCCGGATTATTACCTCTTTTCCGAGTCGCCCGGCAGGTTTGTGGTCACGGTTGATCCGGACAACAAACGGGCGTTTGAACGAATAGTCGGACCTGATGCGATACTGCTCGGGCGGGTCGGTGGCAGTGCCCTGCGGATCACGTCCCATAAACTCCTGCTGGACTTGCCGCTGGACGAACTGGAGACTGCCTACAAGGCACCCTTCCGGGGGTACTGATATGGTTATTGCACGCAGGATCCAAAAACGGACCTCCCCTCAGGTAACAACCGCCCGCGACATGATACCGGAAAAAGCCATTATCATGAGCGGTTTTGGGATCAACTCCGAGATGGAGACGCAGGAAGTGCTTGCACGGGCCGGCATCGTTTCGGACATCGTTCACATCAACGACCTGATAATCGGGCGCAGCCGGCTTTCGGACTACCGGCTTCTGGTCTTTCCCGGTGGTTTTTCCTACGGGGATGATACCGGAGCAGGCAACGCCTACGCAAACCGGGTGCGCAACAACCTGTGGGGTGACCTTATGGAGTTCCTGGAAGGCGACAACCTGGTACTCGGGATCTGCAACGGGTTCCAGATCCTGGCAAACCTCGGGCTTGTCCCGGCTTTCAATAAGCAGTATACCCGGGACATTGCCCTGATGCCCAACCGTGGCGGGAGGCTGGAATGCCGTTTTGTCACCCTTAAGCCCGCGGCAGATAATCTCTGGACCCGGAATATCGAGCGTATATACTGCCCGGTCTCTCACGGCGAGGGTAATTTTTACTGCTCGAAAGATACCCTGCAGCTCCTGAAACGGCAGAAGATGGTCGCGTTTACCTACTGCCATGAGGACCTGCGCCCGGCTGAGGGCGAGTATCCCTTTAATCCCAATGGTTCAGTCGATGACATCGCCGGCATCACGTCTGCGGACGGTAAGGTGCTCGGGCTGATGCCGCACCCGGAACGGGCGATGGAGTTTGTGAACCTGTATGACTGGCCACTCCGGAAGGAGTATATGAAGCGGGAGAACATGTCGGTGCCGGCCGAATCGCTGAATATGCAGTTCTTCCGGAATGTGGTGGAGTATTTCCGGTAACATATTCACCATGGTCATATAAGCGGGGCTAAAAAATATTTCAGGAAATATTTTCCTTCAGTTCATTTCATAATCTGCGTACATCCCTTTTCCGGATCAGCGATATATTTTTCCAGCGTTTTCACGGAATAATAAATTACGTCTCTCCTATGGCAAAACGCTCAGCAATCGTCACGCTCCCATTCTTTTTTTATCACAGGTACCAAGTACTGCATGAAGGTATACCTGTGATCATTCGAATTGCATATTTTTCCTGGAAAGGGCACACGGAGAAGGTCGCGACCGCACTTGCATTGCTGCTTGATGCTGAGCTCGTGCGGATCGAACCTCTCACAGAATTCAACATAGCTATCGGGGGCATAAAAGCAATTCTGGCGATGAGATCGCCTATCAAACACTGTAAAACCAATCTCGCCGGGATTGACGAGCTGATCATCGCTACACCTGTCTGGGCGGGCAGAGTACCGCCGTACGTGAACGAGTACCTTTCCGAAGTGAGCGGCGGCGAAGAAAAACCTTTCCACGTGATCGCGGAGATGGGTGGGAGGGGGTCTGAAGGTGCGATCGCTGCCGTGAGAAAACAGCTCGATAGGAACGGGATGTATTTTGTGTCTTCGGCGGCAACCCTAGAACGTGACGTAGACAGCGGCGCATTCACTGAGATGGTTGAAGCATTTGCTGCCGGAATAAAAAAGAAGTAAAAGGACCGGGGGATGACGGACCGTTCAGGTTTAATCCCCGGTTCCTCCCGGATTTGGATAAGTCCAGGGAAACTGGGGTAAATCCGCTTCTCCCGGGCAGGGAAATTTTCTGGCAGGGGACCCTGCTGCAAAGATTTAATATCCGGACAGACTATTGTCCCAGCTGGAGATGGAGGTGGAGTCTGTGATAAAAAATCAGGACAATTCCCGTGATGATCTCTATGCCGATCTCTCGGAAATTGTTGCAGACATCGTCAGGCACCTGCCAGGGCATGACCGTGCACGTATCATCGGGTATGCCGTCATCTCATCGCCCTCCGTGCCCCCGATCGCGTTCAGGGTCATCGGGGACAACGACGGATACCGGTTACCCTACGAGACGATTGAGTCTGATGATGTAATGTTCATCACTTCCCGCCTGCCTCCTGGTATCAGCAGTCCGCCCAGCGTCGAAATTATGCCGGGTGAGATCCGGATCTTTTTAGAGGGACGGGCAGCGACCATCACCCTGAAGTTCCCTGTCGATATTAGTCACAGCCATTACAGCTCACGCAACGGGGTCCTTGATATTACCTTGAAAAAAGCGTAATAAGGACTTTCAGAGAACTTCCCGTGAATACCTTCAGGCTCCCTCTACTACTCCCACTTCCGGATAACTCCCCGCACTCCCCCGTGGGGATTGCCGGTGTCCCCATGATACCGCGGGATAATATGGACATGGCAGTGCATGATGCCCTGTCCGGCAACGCTGCCGGCATTAAACCCGACATTGTAGCCATCAGGAGAATATTTTTCATCAATGATCTTTTTGGCGGCGTCAATTACTTCAAAGAGGGATCTTCTCTCGTCCGGCAAAGTGTCAAAACAGTCCTGCACGTGGCGGAAGGGGATCACCAGCATGTGTCCTTTTGAGGCGGGGAACCTGTCCCAGCGTGCATACCAGAACTCATTTTTTGCCTTTATTACTTTTGAGTCCGGTGAACAGAAAGGGCAAGGGGATTGGTCCGGCATGAAAAGTTCATCCGCCGGCTAAGAACATAAATTCCGCGATGGTTCAACTGACATTGTAGAGCTGTCGGGATCAGGCTTACGTATCTTAGATTCATGGTCTTTAATCAGGCACCATCAATATACGTATAGACCGGTGAAAAAACCAGCATGGCTGATGAAACCTTACTTCAATTCAAAAACGAACTCAACATCTTCTTTGTGTTAGTTATCCTGAACCTGGTCTTCGGCGCACTAGCGATGGCATTCGGTATGCAGTTCATGATCGCCTCCGTCCTGGGGCTCACGGGAGGGCAGATCCCGGCGGTATTTCGGGTACTCGCGGGGGCGATTTCCTTAACAGGCTTCGGGCTCGGGCTCAGCTGGGTACTTTCCAGTGCAAAGGTCCTGAAAGGGATTACGGCGATCCGCAGGGAATACCGTGAATATTCAGACCCTGTATCCGCCGAAATCCTGACCGGCTGGATCGTGCGTCTCGTGGCCCATTACCGGGGGAACAGGGAGACGATCCGGTGGATGACGCTTATCTGTGCCATCGGCGGCTGTGCATTTCTTGCTCTCGGCATTCTGAACATTGTCCAGGGCATTGCCGGGCTTGCAGTTTCCACTGATTTCCGGATGCGGGGACTACCATTCATCGCAGCGGGGATCAACCTGACCATCGGGTTTTCAAGTCTCCTTTTCTGCCGGTATTTCCGCAGGTACTCTGCTGCATGGGACCTCCGCATGGACGAAACCGCCAGGAGTGAGACGATCCTGGAGCGGACACTGGAGCAGCGGTAACCATGGCCGAACGAAGAACACTCTATGAGATCTACTGGGAGATCCTTGTTTTCTGCAAAACCCCACGGGCATTCACGGCCATTATCAACCGCTGCGATCTCAACTCGAAGAACGGTCAGGCCTATATCGGGTTCCTCTGTACAAAACAATTACTTTCCAAAGTCACGAAGGGAGGGAAATCCCAGTACAGTACAACAGAACAAGCCGGTGAATATCTTTCGCTTTTTACCGAGCTTTACCAGAAACTGTTTGACAAAATCCCGGGATTCAGGTTATAGGAAAGTGAGAGGGGACGGCATCCCTGCAGATCCGGTTGTCCTCTTCGAACCCTCTTTATACCTGAACGCTGTATGGATAGTTTTGTGAACCGTTCATGAAGATCAAGTCGATTCCCAACGGGCCTAATGTGGTTGAGACGGATGAATCTCTCACGTGCTCGATCAGCGGCACGGAAAAAGATCTCAAAGCACCTGTCTACCTCTGTCGTTGCGGGCAGTCAAAGAACAAGCCCTTCTGCGACGGGGCACATCTTGCTGCAAAGTTCAATGCACCGGCAGCGGAGATAACGGCAAAGCAAAAATAGCGAGGGAGCGGAACGCAGGTGCTACAACCCCCGTTACGAATACGAGAGAAATTGACGGGATCCAGGACATTCTCATACGTTCATCCGGTAGCAGGTTTTCATTGGTTAAAATGCCTTTATTGACCAAAATTGTAGTGTGATCCCTGTGGAGTCCCCAGACCCAGCGAATGATACGACTACAGATGTACCGGCCATCTGCCATACACCTCCTGCGCCTGTCAGCCCGACCGGCAAACACATCGTGCTGTTAATTGCCATACTTGCCGGGTTTCTTACACCGTTTGATGGTTCGGCGGTCAATATTGCATTGCCGGCTATGGGAGCGGAATTCCATATGGACGCGATCGCGCTTTCCTGGATTGCGACCGCGTACCTTCTTGCCGCCGCCCTCTTTTTAGTACCCCTCGGAAAGATTGCAGACATCTACGGGAGAAAACGTATCTTTTTGTACGGTATAGCGATCTTCTCCCTTGCGTCTCTTATCATGACGATGGTCCCTTCCACCGGCATGCTCATTGCAGTCCGGATCATCCAGGGATTCGGCGGAGCCATGATCTTCGGGACGAGCGTCGCCATTCTTACGTCTGTATTCCCACCGGGCGAGCGGGG
>Ga0326726_10000637_pt1 | contig 32094 bp, 33 predicted proteins | sample MHFenrmetagenome_2_FD_207603 | JGI IMG/M metagenome (GOLD analysis project Ga0326726, IMG submission 207603) | Lab enriched peat soil microbial communities from Michigan Hollow, Ithaca, NY, United States - MHF15MN | ecosystem: Environmental > Terrestrial > Soil > Wetlands > Peat | place: USA...
GTAGCTGAACATGTGTCCCTGGGGATTCAGTTCACCGCGCATGCGTCTGCTCCGTTGATTTGGGCCACCGCATTTTATCGCGATGGAGAGGCATCATGAAGTGGGTTTTTCAGCAACCTGCTAGGGGGTTATCGACGTGAAGGATGGCCGACTTGAGCGCCCGGGCAGCCCGTGCCATCCGGAAATAAGTTATGATACCTAGCCTCGACACCGCTGGTTTCAAAGCCACCCCGGTTTACAACATCTCGACCTCGACCGCTCGCCATGCCGACCCATCCCCTGTCCCATCGCCGTCCCAGCACCCGCGTGCGCATCGGTGCCGTGGCCGTGGGCGGCGGCGCGCCGGTGGTGGTGCAGTCCATGACCAATACCGATACCGCGGATGTCACCGCCACCGTGACGCAGGTGGCGCAGCTGGCACGCGCCGGCTCCGAGCTGGTGCGCCTGACGGTCAACAGCGCGGAGGCGGCGCGCGCCGTGCCGGAGATCCGCGAGCGTCTGTTGCAAGGCGGCACCGATGTGCCCCTGATCGGCGATTTTCACTACAACGGCCACAAGCTGCTCAGCCAATACCCGGCCTGCGCCGAGGCGCTCGCCAAGTACCGCATTAACCCGGGCAATGTCGGGCAGGGCGAAAAACGCGACACGCAGTTTGCGACCCTGATCGAGATCGCCTGCCGCTACAACAAGCCGGTGCGTATCGGCGTGAACTGGGGCAGCCTCGACCAGGCGCTGCTGGCGCGCCTCATGGACGACAACGCGCGCCGCGCCGAACCGCTGGAAGCGCAGCCGGTGATGTTCGAGGCCCTGATTCGCTCGGCACTCGACAGCGCGCAGCAGGCCGAACAGCTGGGCCTGGCGCACGACCGCATCATCTTGTCCTGCAAACTGTCCGGTGTGCAGGATCTCATCCACGTGTACCGCGATCTGGCGCGGCGCTGCGATTATGCCCTGCACCTCGGGCTCACCGAGGCCGGCATGGGCTCGAAGGGCATCGTCGCCTCGACCGCGGCGCTCGCCGTGCTGTTGCAGGAAGGCATCGGCGACACCATCCGCATCTCGCTCACGCCCGAGCCGGGCGGCGACCGCACGAAAGAAGTGCTCGTGGCGCAGGAAATCCTCCAGACCATGGGGCTGCGCGCCTTCGCGCCCATGGTCACCGCCTGCCCGGGTTGCGGCCGCACCACCTCGACCGTCTTTCAGGAACTTGCCTCCCGCATCCAGGGTTATGTGCGCGAGCAGATGCCGGAATGGCGGCGCACCCATCCGGGCGTCGAGAATATGACGCTCGCGGTCATGGGTTGCGTGGTCAATGGCCCGGGCGAAAGCAAGCACGCCAATATCGGTATTAGTCTGCCCGGCACGGGTGAAACGCCGGTGGCGCCGGTGTATGTGGACGGCCAAAAAACCGTGACGCTGCGCGGCGAACGCATTGCCGAGGAATTTCAGAAAATCGTGGAGGATTACGTCCACAGCCACTATCCACCTGTCAGCCCGCACAACTGATTCCCGCACAAAGTCTTGCTGATCTTCCCCCGCTCCAGTCTGGAACGGGTTTTGCAGAACCTCCCGTAGGCGCCGGGCCCACTTTGCGGCCCTCAAGTCAGGCGCTACTCAGGCCGATGTCCCGGATAAGGGCATCCGTTATTTCGGGGGCGTTCTATGGCGCGATTCATTTCAGTCAGTCTGATCCTGATGTTGTCGATACTCGCGGGGTGCGCCACAGCGCCGCGAACCATGCCGGCCGTGGTCACCGTCATCAGCAAAGTTCCGGATGTCCTGGCACGCGATACCAACGGCCAAACCGCACTCATGCTGGCGGCACGCGCTGGCGATGCACCGCTGGCGCGCAGCCTGATCGAGAACGGTGCCGAGGTGAATGTCGCGGACAATTACGGCATGACGCCACTGCTACATGCCGCACGCCATGGTCATTCGGCGATCGTCGAACTCCTGCTCGCGCACAATGCCTACACCTGGGTGCACAACAAGGCCGGGATGACGCCGCTGATGCTGGCCGTGGCCACCGGCCACCCCGAGATGGCGCGCCGCCTGATCGACGCCGGTGCCAACGTCAACGCACGCACCCCGCAGGGCGACTCGGCGTTGATTCTGGCCAGCCTCTATGGACAGACCGAGTCCGTGCAGGTGTTATTGGAATATGGCGCGCTCGTGAACCTGCGTGAGGCGAATGGCATCACCGCACTCATGATTGCCGCCGACGGCGGGCATGTCGCGATCGTTCAGGCATTGCTGGAGCACGGTGCGGATGTGCAAATCGCGACCACCGGTGGCGAGTCGGCGTTGTTCTTGGCGCGCGAGAAGGGATTCCGCGCCATTATCGAACTGCTCAAGCAGGCCGGCGCGGTGGAACCGATGGGTTATCACCCGAGCCGGGACATCGCCTGTGGTGACAGCGGCGCCACACCCGCCAGTGCGGAGCGTCTGCGCCACCTCGTTGCGGTTTGAATCAGGCGCTGGCGAGGGCGGTCTCGAGCCTCGCCGAATCGATGGGGTAGGTCAGTGCGGCGTGGATCGGAAAGCGCGACCGCAGCCGCTCGAACTGGTGAGTCTGCTCGGCGTCGTAGAACACGATGATCTTCGTTGCCGGTAACGTCTGCACCACCGCCAGCAGCGATTCGAGGCTGCTGGTGCGATCACGAAAATCCGACTGGAAATTGAATTCCGCCACGATCACCGCCGGTCTGAGCTTACGCACCTGCGGCAGGGCCTTGCGCATGGAGCGTTCGATCACCACCGTGTAGCCGGCCTGCTCGTAGAGCGGCGTGAAGTTCGGATAGGCGCCGATCTCAATAATCGCGAGCAATGTTCCTTTCGAAGCAGAGGAAGCAGTGTCCATACGGAATCGGAACCAGCCGACGGCCGGCGTGGGCCACGCTGTCTTACTTGGCCGCCGCGTCGACCGGAAACTTGTAGTAGTGGCTGTTCAGATACTGGTAGACATCGGCCAGTTCGTCTTGATGCCAGTTCAGTTTCAACTCGTCCGACCAGCGCAGTATCCAGGCGCGCAGCTCGGCCGGGGTCTTGGTCTTGCGTTGTTCACGAATATGCGTGGTGCTGGTGTGGCAGCTGGTGCAGTGATTCTCGTACAACAGCTGCCCGCGTTCCGCACCGGCCGACACCGGCAGCGCATAGAGAAACAGGAGAGTGATCGCCGTTGTACACAGAGAGAGTCTTGCCTGTCGCATCGCCGTATGGCCTCGTCAGAAGTCGGATTTAACCGTCAATCCAGTCTACCCTATTTTCACGATTATTAAAGGTGTGGCGAGACCCGCGTCCGGTTCGGCCACCATTACTTGGGAGATGCTGACCGTCATCGCCGGTTGCAGTAAGCTTTGGTTATGACAAGCCGGAAACAGCATTGGGAACAGCTCTACACCAACAAGTCTTCGCACGAGGTGAGCTGGTATCAGACCGAGCCGCGCTGGTCGCTCGAACTTATTCACCGCAGCGGCCTGGGCAAGGACGCGCCGATCATCGACGTCGGCGGTGGCGCCTCGCTGCTCGTCGACCGGCTGCGGGCGGAAGGCTACCGGCAGCTCGCCGTGCTCGACATATCTGGCGCAGCGCTCGAGGTGGCGCGCCAACGCTTGGCTGCCCAGGCCGCGGATATAGAGTGGTTTGAGGCCGACGTCACGCAGTTCATCGCCCCGCACCCCTTCAGCCTGTGGCATGACCGGGCCGTGTTTCATTTTCTGACGGCGGCCGAAGATCAGCGCTGTTACGTGGAGGTGCTGAACCGTACTCTGATTTCCGGTGGCCAGGTCATCATCGCGGCCTTTGCCATCGGCGGGCCGACCCGCTGCAGCGGGCTGAATATCGTGCAGTACGATGCCGCGAAGCTCATGGCGGAACTGGGGCCGAATTTCCATCTGGAAGAGGAACTGACCGAGACCCACCTGACGCCGGCGGGCAGGGAACAGCGGTTTGGCTTCTTCCGCCTGCGCAAACTCGATTAAATCGACCGTAGCGCCAAAGCATCAGGCGCGACTGATGGCTGACCAGACTGGTCGTCGATCAGCGCGAGAGAAATTCCTGATTGACCGGCAGGTGACCTACCATGTCTTCCGCTCATGAACTCAGTAATCGGATCGGCGTACGCACTGCATCATTCGAACTGACTGCACCGTCACGGCCTTAACCCAGAACAGTACTTCCCGGCGCACTCGATTTTGTGGCCGGAGCCTGCAACCCCTGGTCGCCGCCGTGAAATGAGATCTTCACGGATTCGTCCGCACGCCTCGTGATCATGTTGCGGAGCCGGCGCGGAATCCGCCGGGGGTCTCAGATCAGTGGTTCGCCATTCACCTCGTGCCAATGGAGAATGCTGTGCCAGATGTCATCTGCCGTTTCGGCGTACCAGAACAGCTCGCGGTCTTCGGGATCGATCACGCCCTCGTCGGCGAGAAAATCCGCGTCGAAGACCCGACGCCAATAATCCTCACCCACCAACACCACCGGAACCGGCTTGATCTTGCGTGTCTGGATCAGCGTCAGCGTTTCGAACAGTTCGTCGAGAGTTCCGAAACCGCCGGGAAACGCGACCAAGGCCTTGGCGCGCAGCAGGAAGTGCAGCTTGCGCATGGCAAAATAGTGAAAACGGAAACACAGGTCGGGCGTGACATAGGGATTCGGATACTGCTCGTGCGTCAGCATGATGTTGAGACCGACCGTCTTGGCACCGGCATCAAAGGCACCGCGGTTGGCGGCTTCCATCACGCCGGGCCCACCACCGGTCAGGATCACGACGTGTGCACCCTGCGGCCGCATGCCGGCGTGCCCGACAAGCCGCCCGAATTCACGCCCAATGTCATAGTAGCGACTCTTGGCGAGCAAGCGCTCGGCGATCGCCCGTCGCCGATGCAAATCGGCATTGCCGGGCTCGGCGGCAATCTGCGTGTGCAGCAATTCGAGCGCGCGCCGTGCCGCCGCCGGCTCGGGAATACGCGTGCCGCCGAGCACGACAATGGTATGGGCGATGCGGTGCTGGGTAAGCAACAGTTGCGGCTTGCTGTAGTCGATCTGCAGCCGCACGCCGCGGGTCTCGTCGCAGTTCAGGAAGTCGAGATCCTGGTCGGCCTCGCGATAGCTTGGACTCGCGAGAATCGCCTTGAGGCGCTGCGGCGCTGTGGCGTCGTCCTCGACCGGCTTGGGGCGATGCTCGGGTAACGGCTCGCGCCGCTGGTGCGGATGGGCGGGCGCCGGGATGCGCAACCCGGGGGACAGGGAGCCGGGTTTACGCATGGTCGTCTCCGGATCTTGCCCGATCCGTGCACCGGTTCGTGTTGGGCGGTTGCAGCAGATATGGCGATGCAAGCTGCCCGTTCAGAAGTTCATGCCCCAGCCTGCAAAGTCGATGTCGGGCAACAGGCGGCATGTCGGCCTCAAGCGTGGATCAGGTTGAGCTGTCGGGCGATAATGTCATGATTCAGCCAAAGCACGGGCGCCGATGGATTCGATGCCTCGTGGAACATCAGTGGCCCGGTTCCTTCCAGTACCAGTGCACTGAGGTGATCGGTAATCAACGCTTTCCGGTCCGTATGCATCTGCGTAATCTCGCTCGATGTCCCGATCATCAAATCGGCCTGTGCCTCGGTGTTGTCCATGGGCCAGGCTTCAAAATTGCGAAACGCGCTGATCACGCTGCTTCGATTGTAGTCATCGATTTTTTGCAACACACTCTCCAAGGAGATGCCCTCTTGCAATAATGCGCGGCAGGCTTGCCACTGCGCCTCGGCCCAGGCGCCGCCACCCTCCTTCTTGAGCGAAATGAGCAGGGGAAACAGGGAGAGTTCAACACCGGCGAAGATGTCGGAGGAGTTGGTGCGGATCTCCGGGCAATTGAAGACCGTGGCCTTGATGCCCTGGGTCCAGGCGGACTTGGCGATCCGCTCGAGACGCATCTTGGCATACCCCTGGGTATAGTTGGTGTAGGTCTGCCACCGGTATTGGCCGCCAATGAGAATCTCGGTGCCGTGGTAGCCATAGGCCGTGTAGCGCACCTGCCCACCGGTCTTTGCCAGCCGCGCGCGGATGGACGCGCTGCCGTCAATAAGATACTGAAATGTGTTGGCGGTTACCTCGTCGAAATTCATCAGGATCAGCTTGCCGAGATCGCTGTCGAGCAGGTCACGCGAGGATTGGAAGCGATCACCACGGCCCTTGTAGATGCGGTTCGCGATGGCCAGGAAGAGCTTCACCTTTGGGATGCCGCCCGCCATGGTATGGGCAAAGAAAACGTTACTGCCGTCTGCGATCAGGCCATCCAGTTGCGCCATGACCTGTGCGACGGAATCTTTGAACCGCTTGACTCCCACCGCACGGCATTTCTCGATGTGTGGCCAATCGAGCTTTTCGTCTTTCCAGTTCTTGAGCGTCAAGTTGGCCAGCAGATCCGTCGGGGTAGGTTCGCCCGCCGGGGCATCCAGATCGAATCCGGCCATCAGTGGTATGTTGATAATACATCCGCCCAGGTTGGCTTCCGCCACGGCCAGCTCTTCATTGGTTAGCACGCGCAACGCGTTGTTTTCGTCGCGACGACCGACCGTAACCCCGACGATAGTCATACCTGCCTTGCGGGCTTCGTTCACCAGTCCGTTGGCATAACCTCGTCCAAAGAGCTCACCGAAGAGTACGAAGACGTCACCCTTGCGAAAAATATTGGTCTGCGGAATGTCTCTCAGCGAAATCGGTGCGGTCATGTCATGGGTGCCCAATCGGGGATGATGAATTGTACTGCCTGCATTGCGGATTCTATCTCAAGTTAAACCTCGGGGCACAAAATCGGTTTATGCCGATTCGCCCATGCCGACCGGCCTGGCGCAATCCATCATGTCGGATCCCGTCATACCCCTGCTGCCCCAATGAGTACCCGGCGCGCTCGGGCGCAATGCTGGTTGAGCTGGTATTCCCTGCAAGCGGTCCCGATTTCTGTCATGGTCCCGATTTCTGTCATAACGGGGCGACACACGTTAAACTGATGTTTAACGATATATGAGCAAGCCACCACAGACTGTCGCCGTCCCGATGAAACGCGCCATCACCCGTGGCGCGCGGCCGGTACGCGTGGCGCTGGTCGGCCTGCCGAACAGCGGCAAAAGCACCCTGTTCAAGACCGTCGCCAGCACCGCCGTACAGACCGGCGAGCTGGCTGGCACCCACCGTACCTACGGCGAATGCGCGGTGCAGATCGGCCTCGACCAGGTGCGGCTGGTGGACCTGCCGAGCATTCCATCGCTCCACGGGCTGGCACGCGATGAGCGCGTGACCTTGCAGTACCTGCTGTGGGGCGACGAGCGACCACCCATTGCGGCGCATGAACCGGGCGGACCACCGGCGCCGTTTGCACCACCGGATGTGATCATCCAGGTGATGGATGCCACGGCGCTCGCGCGCCATCTCGAGTTTACGCTCGAACTCAGCCAGCTCGGCCGGCCAATGGTCATCGCGCTCAACATGATGGACGATGCCGCGCGCAAGGGCCTGCACATCAATCATCGCAAGCTCAGCAAGCAGCTGGGCATTCCGGTAGTACCGACCACCGTGGTGATGGGTCAGGGCATCATGGAGCTGTTCACCACGGCGCTCAACGCCGTGCGCAAGCGCACCTGTCCGCTGCCGCAACCGCCGAGCAAGCACCTGGCCCCAACGCTCGAACCGCTGAGCGCGGCACTCAACCATACTGAAATCCACGATGCCTTCCGCATGCCGCACGCGCTATTGCTGGCGCTGGCGGCCGCCGACGACAGCTATTTCCGCCATGAGCTCGCCGAGCATTTTGGCGGCGAGGTGCCACACCTGCAGCGCCTGCGTGCGCAGGCCGAAAAAACATTACCGCGCCCACTGGCCGAGGAACTGCGCGCCGACCGCCATCATCAGGCGGCCTCGCTGGCTGAGTCCGTTACCCGCATTGGCGCGGCCTACGAAGGCAAGGGCTGGCGCTTCTGGCTGGATGAGCTGTTCCTGCATCCGCGCTGGGGGCTGGTCGGCAGCATGGCGGTTTTTGCCGCGGTGCTGTTCGTGGTATTCGAGATCAGCACCTGGATCGACTCCATAACCTCCGTAAAACTGGTCGAGTTGACGGCCGACTGGCAGCCGACCGATACCGTCGGCGTGGTCGCGCGCGCGGTGGTCGACGGGCTGATTGGGCTGGTCGGCATCGTGGTGCCGTACATGATTCCGCTGGTGTTGCTGCTGGTGGCGCTCGAAGAGTCGGGCATCATGCAGCGCATCGCCTTCGTGCTCGACCGCGTCTTTCATCACCTCGGGCTACATGGTGCGGTGGCGCTGCCGTTTCTGCTGGGTCTGGGCTGCAACGTGCCGGCGATTTCGGCGGTTGGCCGCAACACCAGTGGCCGCGAACGCGTGATCGCATCGGTACTCATCACCTTCGTACCCTGTTCGGCGCGCTCGGCGATTATTCTGGCGATCGCCGGCAAGTACCTGGGCGGCATCGGGGTGTTCGGGATTTTCATGCTCACCATTGTGGTGATCACACTCGGTGGCCAGTGGCTGGCGCGCCGCCTGCCGGAACGCGGGCCCGGACAAGTATTGGAGATTCCGGCCTACTCGCTGCCGACCGGGCACGCACTGGTCACGCAGACCTGGGCACGCACCAGCGATGTGCTCACCATCGTAACGCCGCTGCTCGTGGCCGGCAGCGTGGTGTTGGCATTGCTCAAGCATGTGGGTGCCGACGCCGTGGTCAACACCCTGCTGCTGCCGGTGACCAGCTGGTGGCTGGGGCTGCCGGTGGTGCTGGGTGTGCCAATTCTTTTCGGGGTGCTGCGCAAGGAACTGTCGCTGCTGATGATCTATCAAGCGCTCGGCAGCTTCGAGGTCGGTACACTACTCAGCACGGTGCAAATCGTCACGTTTCTGGTGTTTCTCACCTTCTATATTCCATGCGTCTCGACCTTCGCAGTCATGCTCAAGACTATCGGTCGGCGCGACGCGCTGTTCTCGCTGGCGGTGTCGGTGGGTGTGGCACTGGCGGTGGCGGCGATCGTGCGCTGGCTGCTCACCGCGTGGCAACTGCTGCCGCTGTGATGCGGCGGCTGTCGTGGTCGAAGACGGTCCCCTTCTTGGACCAGTTCGCGCGAACACGGTGATCTTTCACGCTCCGACCCTGACCTGGTTCAGAACCGATGCATTCCCGATCACGACCTGGTGTCACGCGACGCGACGCGGGCGTTGTCCGCGCTACCGCGCTCGGTCACTACGGGGAAATGGTGGCTATGGGTGGACTCGAACCACCGACCTCAGCATTATGAGTGCCGCGCTCTAACCAGCTGAGCTACATAGCCAGAAATCTGGACTGCAAGGGGCGCAAAAGATACCGGATAGACGGGGTCGGACTCAAGCGGAATCGCATCGTGCCCGGCGCCCAGCGCTCCACGAGGCACTAAACATTAAAACGGAAATGCATGACATCCCCGTCCTGCACTACATACTCCTTGCCTTCGAGCCGCAGCTTGCCGGCCTCTTTGGCGCCGGCCTCGCCCTTGTACTGAATGAAATCCTGGTAGGCGGTCACCTCGGCGCGAATAAAGCCGCGCTCGAAATCGGTGTGGATCACGCCCGCGGCCTGCGGCGCGGTCGCACCGATGCGCACTGTCCAGGCGCGCACTTCCTTCACGCCGGCGGTGAAGTAGGTCTGCAACCCGAGCAGCTTGTAACCGGCGCGGATCACACGGTTCAGGCCGGGTTCAGTGAGGCCCATCTCCTTGAGAAATTCCTGTTTGTCCTCGGCGCTCATGCCGGACAGCTCGGACTCGATGGCGGCGCTGATCGGCACCGCCACCGTGCTCTCAGCCTTGGCGATGTCCTCGACCTGCTTGAGCAATGGGTTGTTGGTGAAACCGTTCTCGGCGACATTCGCAATGTACATGAGCGGCTTGTCGGTCAGCAGACACAGCGGCCGGAGCAAGACGTGCTCATCCTCGCTCAGTCCCATGGCACGCACCGGCTTGCCGGTGTTCAGGTGTTCACGCGCGCGAATCAGCAGTTCACGCAGCTTGACGTCATCCTTGTTGCCGCCCTTGGCGCCCTTCTCGGCGCGTTGCAGGCCTTTCTCCACGGTGTCGAGATCGGCGAGTGCCAGCTCGGTGTTGATCACCTCGATGTCCTCGGCGGGACGCACCTTGCCCACGACATGGATGATGTTCTCATCCTCGAAGCAGCGCACCACGTGTGCGATCGCGTCCACCTCGCGGATGTGCGACAGAAATTTGTTGCCCAGGCCCTCACCCTGCGCCGCCCCGGCCACGAGCCCGGCGATGTCCACGAACTCGATGGTCGTGGGTACGATCCGTTCCGGCTTGACGATTTTGGCCAAGGCATCCATGCGCGGGTCGGGCACCTCAACGATGCCGACATTCGGGTCGATGGTGCAGAACGGATAATTCTCGGCCTGGATGCCGGCCTGCGTGAGCGCGTTAAAGAGCGTGGACTTGCCCACGTTCGGCAGGCCGACGATACCGCATTTGAAACCCATGATGATGCCCTAACTGCTTGCGTGGGAGTGCAGGGCATTCATGGCCTGCTGCACACGCCCGTGAACAATGTCTTCGATATACGCGAGCGCGGCACGGATCGCCTCGTCCAGCAACGCCTGCTCCGCCATCGGCGCCTTCTTGAGCACGAAGCTCACCACCTGGGCACTGCTCGCCGGTCTTCCAATGCCGAGACGCAGACGCAGGAAATCTGGCGTACCGAGTTTTTCGATGACATCGGCGATGCCATTGTGTCCACCCGCGCCACCGCCAAACTTAAGACGCGCTACCCCAGGCGGCAGATCGAGCTCGTCGTGCACCACGAGCATCTCGTTCGCCGGAATCTTGTAGAAGCGCGCTAACTTCCCGACCGAGTCACCGCTGTGGTTCATAAACGTTTCCGGGGCCAGCAACCACAGCTCGCGCCCACTGATGCCGAGCTTCGCCACCCGACCGCTGAAACGACCCTCGCTCTTGAGCGTCTGGTCACGGCCTTCCAGCAGAAGATCGAGAAATCGGAACCCGGCATTGTGCCGGGTGTCCGCATACTCGGAGCCAGGATTGCCAAGACCGGCGATGAGCGAAATGCCCGGGCTTGAGGACACGCGTGGTACCTCCAGCAACGCGAATACGCGTTACTTTTTGCCGCCTTCCTTCTTCGGAGCTTCGGCCTTTCCGCCTTCCTTCTTCGGAGCTTCGGCCTTTCCAGCCTCGGGCTTCGCTGCTTCGCCTGCCGCAGCCGCTGCACCTTCGACTGGCGCGGCTTCCACCACCGGCGCAACTTCGACTTCTTCACGTACCGCCGTGATGGCCACAACCGCAAGATCGTCTCCACCATGCGCAAAGCTGGTAATGGTCACGCCTTCCGGAAGCTTGATCTCGGACAAATGCACCGACTGGTTGAGGTTCATGTTGCCCAGATCCACGGCCAGGAACTCCGGCAGATCCTTCGGCAAGCAGGTGATGTCCACCTCGGACATGAGGTGATTGACGATACCGCCCTGCTGTTTCACGCCCGGCGCCGATTCCTGGTTCAGGAAGTGCAGCGGCACGCGCATGTGCAACTTCTCGGTGGCGCTGATGCGCTGCAAGTCGAGGTGCGCGATGCGCGGCTTAAACGGATGCATCTGCATGTCGCGCAGCACCGCCTGCTCCTGGCTCTTGCCGAAGTTCACGGTCAGAATCGAGGAATAGAACGCCTCGTTCTTGACCTGGTGGTAGAGCGTATTGTGGTCGAGCGACAGGTTGACTGCCTCTTTGCCGGCGCCATACATCACGGCCGGTACCTTGCCAGCACGACGCAGGCGGCGGCTCGCACCCTTGCCTTTCGCGTCGCGCATTTCGGCGCTGAGTTCAAATTTTGCCATGTTCAGTTCTCCAAAAGTGACTACGTAATTTTCGCTCGCCCCGCGACCAGGGCAGAACGTCTAACAGCCGCGCCGCCCCAGGGGCCACGCGGCGTTAACCGGTTAATCCATAAACTACGACCAGACAATCTGGTCGAACCCTCTCCCCATCCCTCTCCCGCAAGCGGGAGAGGGGGAGTGATAAAACCTGCTGCTGAGAAAAAACCTCAGCAGCAGGTTAATCCATAAATAGTGAGCTCACCGAATCTTCCGTGGCGACACGCCGCATGGTTTCGGCGAGCAACTCCGCCACCGACAGCTGGCGAATGCGCTTGCAGGCCTTGGCCTCGGGACGCAGCGGAATGGTGTCCGTCACCACCAACTCATCGAGCTGCGACTTCTCGATGCGCTCGACCGCCGCACCTGACAGCACCGGGTGCGTGCAATAGGCAACCACCTTCTTCGCTCCGTGATTCTTGAGCGCCGCGGCCGCCTCGCACAACGTGCCGGCCGTGTCGACCAGATCGTCCATCAGCACACAGGTGCGGCCCTTCACTTCGCCGATGATGTGCATCACCTTGGCCTCGTTCGGGCGCGGCCGGCGTTTGTCGATAATCGCCAGATCCGCCTCGAGATGTTTGGCCAAGGCGCGGGCGCGTACCACACCACCCACGTCTGGCGACACCACCAGCAGGTCCGGATACTCGATGCGCCAGATATCGCCGAGCAATACCGGGCCACCATAGATATTGTCGGTCGGGATATTAAAGAATCCCTGAATCTGGTCGGCGTGCAAATCCATGGTCAGCACGCGGTGTGCACCGGCCACGGTGATCATGTCCGCCACCACCTTGGCAGTAATCGCCACGCGCGCGGTGCGCGGCCGCCGGTCCTGGCGCGCATAACCATAATAAGGAATGACCGCAGTGATGCGACGCGCCGAAGAGCGCTTGACCGCGTCGATCATCACCACCAGCTCCATCAGGTTGTCATTCGACGGCGCGCAGGTGGGTTGCACGATAAACACGTCGTGGCCGCGCACGTTGTCCATGATCTCGACCAGGGTCTCACCGTCACTGAAGCGACCGACGTGCGCCTTGCCGAGCGGCATACCGAGATGGTGCGCGACCTTCTCCGCGAGCGCTGGGTTGGCGTTCCCGGTGAAGACCATCATATTGTCGAGCGACATGCCTTTCCGCCTTTCTCGAACTGCTTGTACTAAAAAAATTATCCGCCCGCCGGGGCGGGCGTTTAATGTTGGCTGGGGCGCCAGGATTACTCCGCACATCCATGTGCTCCGCCCCTTCGGGGCCAGCGTCGCTTCACTCCGCTGTTCAAATTCGCTCCCGGCGAATTTGTCGAACCCTTTGGGTTCTCATCCTGCCACCCCCGCCTAACATACTGCCCACTTCGCGGGTAATTCATATTGGCTGGGGCGCCAGGATTCGAACCTGGGAATGCCGGAATCAAAATCCGGTGCCTTACCGCTTGGCGACGCCCCAATAACTTTTCAGCCCCCGGCGTTCACTCATGCCAATAATGATGAATGCCGGAATCGCCAGATTCACAACGCCTTACCGCTTGGCGACGCCCCAATATTCAATTCTGTCGGCGCACCCGCAGCGGATGGACATTCCGGCTGTGTGTCACCAAGCCGCTGGCCAGCGCCGCTGGGCATTGCGCCACAATTTTCTGCCCGGCCGCTTCGTCCGTGACCGGCAAAAATACGCAGGCGCCAGAGCCGGTCATTCGGGCCTCACCGAAATTCCCAAGCCACTTCAATGCGTTATCGACTTCCGGGTAAAGCCGGCGGACCACCGGCTCAAGGTCATTGCGCACACGGCCCGCGTGAAAATCGCGTATTGTGATGGCAGGGCTATAGGGTGTCAAATCCTGCTCACGGACGACGACTCCAGGGAGGCAGAAGGGTGACTGCGTCGGGAGCACATGGTCGAAGACGGCGAACACCCGGGCAGTGGAAACTGTCACCGCGGGCACTAACAGCACCATCCAGCGTTCCGGCGGTTCGACCGGAGTGAGAACCTCACCCACCCCTTCGGCCCAGGCCGCGTGACCGCGCACGAATACCGGCACGTCTGCGCCGAGCTTCAGCCCGAGTGCGGCGAGTGCATCGGGTGCAAAACCACAACCCCAGAGCTCATTGAGTGCCAAGAGCGTGGTGGCCGCATCCGAGCTGCCGCCACCCAAACCGCCGCCGAACGGCAAGCGCTTGTCGAGATGGATGACAGCCCCCTGCGTGGTGCCACTTGCGACCTGTAGCAGACGCGCGGCACGCAGACAGAGATCGTGCTCCTCGGACACGCCGGGAAGTATCTCGGCACGCACAAGGCGACCGTCGCGGGTCACGTCAAAACGCAGTTCGTCGCCAAAGTCCAGAAACTGAAACAGCGTCTGGAGCGTGTGGTAGCCATCCGGCCGGCGGCCGGTGACATGCAGAAAAAGATTGAGCTTGGCCGGAGCCGGCCAGGTTGCCGTCATCCAGCTATTGTACCCGCGCCCAGCGATCGATCACGAGGCGTACCTCCATGGCTGGCATCTCGAAGCTTGCCTGCTCCGGCGCATAGGTTAAAGTGAACCGGTTGGGCAGGTCATAGCCATCCGCCTGCACATATTCCTGATACTGCACCTCCCAACCCTGCTGGCGCAGCAGCTTGAGGCGGCCGACATCATCCAATTCCCGGATGGCCGGCAGGTCCGGCACCGGCACACCACGTACCCAGTAGGTCAGGTTCGCGAGCGGTAGCCGCCAGCCTGTGTAGCGATACAACAGTTCTTCTGCGCTGGCGGCGTGAAACACGCGCTGCTCCGCATCCTGCAGCTGCGCGCCGGTCTCGTCCTGCGTCACACGCACCACACCGCGCCCAAGCGGGCCATTGAGGCGAATGCTGTGCTGTGACGCGTCACGCTGCCAGGTGAGCGACGCCTGACCACCACGATCATCGGTGCGCACCGCCATGCGTCCGTGCAACTCCCAGTGCTGGATCGGCAGCAACGCCGCCTCGCGCACTTGCCAGAGCTGCTGGAGTTGATTGGCTGGCGGACGCGGCGGCGGCGCTGCGCAGGCATAGCAGAGCAAAGCACAAAGCGGCAGGAGAAGAGCGCGCACACGCCGCCTTCCGGATGCGGGGTCGATGTAAAAGAAAGGAGCGAGTGCTTTCCTTTCTTTTGCTCGCTCCGCTCTTTTCACTTATTTCTGAATTTATTGATCACGCCCAGCAATGCCTCGTTGTCGGGAGTTTGCTGGAGCGCACTCTTCCACACCGACTCGGCGCCGCTACGGTCACCCGACACCCATAACACCTCACCCAGGTGGGCAGCAATCTCGGCATCGGCGCGTTTATCGAACGCGGCGCGCAGATAACGCACCGCCTCCGCGTTGTTACCCAGGCGATAATACGCCCAACCGAGGCTGTCCAGAATAAACGGATCGTCCGGTTTAAGTGCCAGTGCCTGTTGGATCAAAGCCAGCGCTTCCGTATAGCGCGTGGTGCGATCGGCAAGTGTGTAGCCGAGTGCATTCAGCGCATTCGCATTCTTCGGATCCTTCTTCAGGATCCGGAGCAAATCCTTCTCGGCCGTGTCGATGCGGTTGAGTTTCTCGGCCACCAGTGCGCGCGCATACAGCAGGTCGGCATTATTCGGATACTCGGTCAGCGCGCGGCTCAGCACATCGAAGGCTTCGGAATATTGATTGGCATCACGCAGAATCTGCTCCTCGGCGAGCACCAATTGCACTTTCTGAGCCTCGGACTTCGGCTCCAGGCTGTGCAGCTGGGTGCGCGCCTGTTCGAGATTGCCTTGCCGGGCCAGGACCACCCCCAACCGCACCTGCGCTTCGAAGCGCAGCTCGTCAGACTCAACCGTGCTGTACCACTGGATGGCCTCCTCATACTGCTTGCGCTGTTCGGCCACTTGGCCGAGATAGAGACGCGCCTGATCGTTCTCCGGCTGCAGTTCGATGGTACGTTTCAAGTAACGTTCCGCCTCGCCCAGTTCATTGCTCTGCAAGGCGATCAGCGCCACCGTGAAGGTCGCTTCGGCATCACGCGGTGAGTCCACCACCACGCGCTTGAACTGCTCGCGCGCCTTGTCCCATTGCTTGAGGTCCACCAGATAGCGGGCATAGCCGAGGCGCATCGTGCTGGCATGCGGATAAGTGTCGAGATACTGCTCATAGTATTTCAAGACACTGGTCGTATCCTTCTGCGATACCAGCACGCGTGCCTTGAACAGCGCCGCATCTTCCCACCCCGGGTTGATCGCCAAGGCACGGTCGATGGCGGTCGTCGCGGTATCGAGGTCGGAGACCCGCACCGCCAGATGTGCAAGCGCGTACTGCGCCACCGCCTTGTCCGGGTGCAGTGCCACCAGCCCGCGCATCGTCTCAAGGGCATCCGCGCGATTGGACTGGCGACCCAGCGTCGCGCTGATGCGCAGGTAGGACTGGGCCAGACCGGCGTCACCACCGAGCGTAATCATTTTTTCAAAATGTCCCTGCGCCTCGGCCGGTTTACCGGTTTCCATAAGCACCGCCGCCAGTGCCTCGTGCGCTTCGCTGCTTTCCGGCCGGATCTCCACCCACAGCTGCGCATTGGGCAGCGCATCCATTGGTTGGCGCGCATACAGCGCCGCCAGCGTGGCGCGCTCGGCCAGTCGCGGATCGCGTGTCTTCTGGGCGGCACGGCTGAGCGCCGCGACCGAAACATCGAGCTGACCGCGGTGACCGGCAATTTCTCCGAGCAGCAACTGATACAGGACATCCGGCGTGAGCGGAACGGACGGCAGCGCCTGTTTCTCGCTGTCCGCCGTGGCATTGCTAGCCGCGGCGACCTGGGCAGCCTCCGGACGCGGGGATACCGCCTGACAGGCCGAAAACAGCGCTGCCAGCAGCGCAATCGATAGGGTATTGGGCTTCATGTTAGACACGGTCTCCGGCCCGCCGCGACGGCAGGCCCTGATTCACAGGGACAATACAGCTGCAGATTTGTTCCCGCCCGGACCTCTCGCCATGGCAAGATTCCGCTGCGGTTTGCGGCCAACCTTCGGATACGCGCTACGCGCCCCGGCGTGGATTTGAGTATAGTACACTGGGTTGCCCACCCGTCGGCAATGGCAACCTGTTTGGTACCTGCTTTTGGCCTGAACCGCGCAGACCTATAATATACTTTACAATCAAGGCGGAATGACCGGACCTCTTGTCCTGTCCGTCTGATCACCCGGAAAGCATGCACCTCATCGCCTTCGGCATCAATCACAAGACCGCGCCGGTTGCCATCCGCGAACAGGCGGCGTTTGCACCCGAGCAGCTGCCGCAGGCGTTGCACGAGATCACCTCGCATGCCGGCGTCGATGAGGCCACCATTCTCTCAACCTGCAATCGCACCGAGGTGTACTGCCGCTTGGATGCCGACGACAGCCGCACGGCGATCAAGTGGTTTTGCGAATTCCACCGTCTGCCGGCGAATGATATCCAGCCGCACCTGTATCTGTTCCCGGACCAGGAAGCGGTGAAGCACGCCTTTCGCGTGGCCGCCGGCCTGGATTCCATGGTACTGGGTGAACCGCAGATCCTCGGGCAAATGAAAAGCGCCTTTACCCTGGCGCACAAGAGCGGCGCCACCGGAAAAATACTGAACCGATTGTTTCAACAGACCTTCTCGGTGGCGAAGCAGGTGCGCACCGACACGGCTATCGGCGCGAGCGCCGTGTCGGTGGCGTACGCGGCCGTGCGCCTGGCGCGCAAGCTATTCCAGAACCTGGCGGACAAACAGGTGCTGCTCATCGGCGCGGGCGAAACCATCGAGCTGGTCGCACGCCACCTGCGTGAACAAGGCGTCAAGCACATTCTGGTGGCGAATCGCACGGCCGAACGTGCCCAACTGCTGGCCGACGCCTGCGGCGGCGAAGCGATCTCACTGGTCGAAATGCCGGAGCGCCTCGCCGAGGCCGATATCGTGATCTCATCGACAGCGAGCCAGCTGCCGATTCTCGGCAAGGGTGCGGTGGAACGCGCGCTCAAGGCACGTCGCCATCGGCCTGTGCTCATGGTAGATCTCGCCGTGCCGCGTGACGTCGAGCCGGAAGTGGGCGAGCTGGCGGACATTTATCTCTACACCGTCGATGACCTGCAGGAAGCCATCCAGGAGAACGTGCAGTCGCGGCTCGAGGCGGCGAAGGAAGCAGAGAAGATCATCGACATCCAGGTCGTGGACTTCATGCATTGGGTGCGTTCGCTCGACTCCGTGCCGGCAATCCGCGCGCTGCGCGAGACAACCGCCGCCGTGTGCGAAGCAGAACTGAAACGCGCACAGCGCCGGCTGGCGCGTGGCGACGACCCCCAACAAGTCATGGCGCAACTGGCACGTGCCCTGACCAACAAGTTCACGCACGCACCCAGCGATGCCCTGAAGAAGGCCGGTCACGACGGCGACGCACAACTGCTCGAGGCAGCACGCCGGCTATTCGATCTGGGCGACGACCTTTAGCCCGCCGCCATGAAGCCCAGCATCCAGTCACGGCTGGAAAATCTTGATTTGCGCCTTGAGGAAATCAGCGCCCTGCTTTCCGAACCTTCGGTGATCGGCGCACAAGACCGGTTCCGCGCGCTGTCGCGCGAGTACTCTGAAATTCAGCCACTGGTGAACCGCTACCGCGAGCACCGGGAAACGTCCGGCGAACTGGCCGCGGCGCGCGCCATGCTCGATGATGCCGATCCCGGCATGCGTGCCATGGTGGAGGACGAGGTCAAACGCCTGTCGACGCACCTCGCCGAGCTTGAGCAGGCATTGCAGAAGCTGCTATTGCCGCAAGACCCGAACGACACGCGCAATATTTTTCTCGAAATCCGCGCCGGCGCCGGCGGTGACGAAGCGGCGATTTTCGCCGGTGACCTGTACCGTATGTACAGCGCCTATGCCGTCAAGCGCGGCTGGAGCGTCGAGATCATCAGCGCCAGCCACGGCGAGCATGGCGGGTACAAGGAGATCATCGCGCGCATCGCCGGTAACGGCGTGTACTCGCGCCTCAAGTTCGAGTCCGGTGGTCACCGCGTGCAGCGCGTACCGGCCACCGAGGCGCAGGGCCGTATCCATACCTCGGCCTGTACCGTGGCGATCCTGCCCGAGGCGGAGGAGATCGACGCCATCGTGCTCAGCCCCGCCGACCTCAAGGTCGATACTTTCCGTGCCAGCGGCGCCGGCGGTCAGCACGTGAACAAGACCGACTCGGCCATCCGCATCACCCACCTGCCGAGCGGTATCGTGGTCGAATGCCAGGATGAACGCTCACAGCACAAGAACCGTTCGCGCGCCATGAGCCTGTTGTCCGCACGTCTGCTGGAGGCGGAGCAACGCAAGCAGCAGCAAGCGGAAGCCGCCGCGCGCAAGAGCCAGGTCGGCAGCGGTGACCGCTCCGACCGCATCCGTACCTACAATTTTCCGCAGGGGCGTGTCACCGATCACCGCATCAATCTGACGCTCTACAAGATCGAACGCATCATGGATGGCGAGCTCGATGACCTCATCGACCCGATCGTCGCCGAGGACCAGGCCGACAAACTCGCCGCGCTGGGTAGCGCGTGATCCTGTTGTGCCGGCCCAGCACTAGGCACCACAGACCTGACCAGCCAACGTTATAGGCGCAGACTTCCAGTTTATGGCTTCCACCATCGATCAATTTATCCGCCAAGCCACACAAAAGCTCGCGGCAGCCTCACCCTCGCCGCGCCTCGACGCCGAGGTGCTGTTGATGCACGTCACCGGCCTCACGCGCAGCGCGCTCATCACGCGCGCCGGCGAAACGCTCGCCGCGGAACACGCGGAGCCATTGCGCGATCTTTATGCACGCCGCGCGCGCGGCGAACCGATCGCCTACCTGACCGGTCGCCGCGAATTCTGGTCAATGGACCTGCACGTGACGCCGGATGTACTCATCCCGCGTCCCGAAACCGAACTGCTTGTCGAGCAGGCACTGGCGCGCATCCCGCCCGACGCGGCATGGACGATCGCCGACCTCGGCACTGGCTCCGGGGCTGTGGCCCTCGCCTTGGCGAAGGAACGCCCCCACTGTCATCTGATGGCCAGCGACATCTCCACCGCCGCACTCGGCGTGGCGCGCCGCAATGCACAACATCTCAACATTCGCAATATCGAGTTCCGGCACGGCGAGTGGTTTGCCCCACTCGCCGGTCTGGTTTTCAATCTTATCGTCAGCAACCCACCGTATGTGGCGGAAGGCGATACACACCTTGCACAAGGTGACCTGCGTTTCGAACCAGCGACAGCACTCGTCGCCGGTCACGATGGCCTGGAGGCAATTCGCCGCATCGTGGCCGTCGCGGCGCCGCAGCTTGCGCCAGAGGGCTGGCTGCTGCTCGAACACGGTGCCGATCAAGGCGTGCCGGTGGCGCGCGTGCTGGCCGCGCGGGGCTTCACGGCCATCTCCGGCTACACCGACCTCGCCGGGCATGATCGCGTTACCGCCGCACGGCTAACACAGTAGTTTGGTAGGATTGATTCATTCAACCAGAAACCATTGGAAGAATGCGACTGAACAATCTCCGCAGGCTGACGCCTGATGGAGCAATCGTGCCCTGCGCAAAAAATATTTGATGCAGCCTGGGTTGAACGCCCGTGCACGGAAGACGCAAGTGCAGACACGTAATCCCAGTTGTGCGGCTGTTCGTTGAGCACGCCACCGGGCCTTGCCCATTCTTCGGTGTGCGGTAACAAGTTCTCCCGGAACAGGTTTCGCCCGGCTTATTTCACATTCACCAATTCCCATTTCCAGACACCGTCTGGTTGCCTGCAAAATACTTGCAGACTCTGGTTCCGACGACCGTGTGATTGATTGAAGATCTTCACCTCGCGACAGTCGTGCCCCGCGCGTTCAAAATGGCGCATCGGCGTGATCTCGCCGGCGCTGCCTGTCGCTGGATTCGACCAGCTGCGAAGCTCATTGTCCTGCGCGCCATTTAGGGCTTTATCCAGGGTATCGTGAAAGATTTGCCGGTCTTTCTCATTGAAGTAGGTATATGGCGCATCATTAAAGACTCCTAGATTGATGGCCTGCGCCCCCTGGGCGAGGCAAACCATGCCCAACAGCAGGCCTCCGAGACATTGGTGAAGGTTTGGCGACATACAAATCTCCATCGAGCCGATACAAAACCGTCTTGCCTTATCGTTTTATGCCCCAGTACGGGAAAGCATACCCCCCGCTGCCAAGTCCATCGGCCGGGTCGTCGCTGCACGGGGTGGCGCGCGCCCGGCTATTTCTTTGGCTTGGGCGGAAAATTCTGCAACATCTGCGTCACGGCTTGATTCAGCTGGTACTGGCGCACATCCGCCGACTGACTGGGGTCGACGACATCGGTCGCCGAACCGCGCCATAACAGCTTCTTCCCCGCCGGACTGGAAATGTCGAGGATCAGCGTGCCCTGGTCGTATTGATAAACCTGCGTACTGGGTACCACCGCGCCGCCATAGCCATAGCCGTAACCCCCCCACCCCGGGCCATAACCATAATAAGTGTTGACCGTGCTCACGTCAGTCTTGGTTTGAACATTGACGAAGTAACCAACCAGAAAGTCCGGCTTGCCATTGCTGGCCTTGGTGTAGCCCTTGGCCTGGAGGTTTTGATCGACCGCGGCGCGGATACGCTCCTGAAGAAGGGTATTACCGTCGATACGCTGATCCCCGGTCGGGGGCGGAGCCGGTTGCCAGTCATACGTCTTGAGCTGGGCGAAATTCACCGTTGGATCGAAATCGGTCTGCACGCTCAAGGTGCTGCATCCGGCCATGACCGCGGTCAGAAGGACAATCATCAGATATCTGGACACTCGCATGCTCTTCTCCTTCTTGTTTTGGGACGAATAAGCCAAGTTCAGTCAACTCGGATAAGAATCTTATACCATCCTGTCTATGAATACAGTCGGCCCAGCCCGCACGGAATGGCCCGGAACGGGCGAACCCGTACACGCATGGTGCGAAGCTGTGGCATCGAATAGTCATGCTTTCGGTCTGAACCCGAACCTTCATTTCCGGCCTATTCATGGCGCGGCGCTGGTTCTAGAATTCGCGTATGGACGATCCGCAATTACTCCGCTACAGCCGCCAGATTCTGCTGCCACAGGTCGGCATCGAGGGACAACAGCGGCTGCTTGCCGCACGCGTCTTGATCATTGGCGTGGGCGGTCTTGGCTCGCCTGTGGCGATGTATCTGGCGGCCAGCGGGGTCGGTCATCTGGTGTTGGTCGATCATGACAAGGTGGAGCTTTCCAACCTGCAGCGCCAGATCGTACACACAAGCGAACGCCTGGGTCTGAACAAGGTGGTGTCGGCCCAGCGCACGCTGGCCGCGCTGAACCCGGAGGTGCAGGTCACGGCGATGGCCGGACAACTCGATCCGGAGGCGTTGGTGGAGCAGGTGCGGCTGGCGGACGCAGTGGTGGATTGCAGCGACAACTTTGCCACGCGCTTCGCGCTCAATCGGGTGTGTGTGGCGAACAAGACGCCGCTCATCTCCGGCGCCGCCATCCGCCTGGAAGGTCAGGTGGCGGTGTTCCGCCCCGGGCGCGCGGACAGCCCCTGCTATCGCTGCCTGTACAAGGATATGGATGAGCTGGCCGAGAGCTGTTCCCAGACCGGTGTGCTGGCACCGGTGGTCGGCATTATCGGCAGCATTCAGGCGACCGAAACCATCAAAGTGCTGCTCGATATCGGCGAGACCCTGACGGGTCGCCTGCTGCTGCTGGATGCACTCAGCATGGAATGGCGCAGCATCAAGCTGCACAAGGACCCGGACTGTCCAGTGTGCGGGACTGGCGCCGTGCGCTGATCAGGCGCTCCGCGTGGCGCGGCTCAACAGCTCCCACTGCTTCTCCCAGCCTTGCACCGGCGATGCCGTGAAACCGCTGCGTACGTACTGGGCGATACGTCCCTCGACAAACGCCAGCAGCAGTTGTGCGGTTTCATTCACCGCCAGGCGCGGTCCACTCACGGCCTCGCCCTCGCGCAGAATCTGGCGCAGTTGGGTCTCGATGCGATCATAGAATTGTGCGATACGCACGCGCAGACGTTCGGTCTCGCCGGTGAGCACACCGCCCTGCAGCAGGCGCGCCATGCCCGGATTCTTGTCGGCAAAGCCAAGTATCAGTGTGAGGATCTGCTGCAGGCGCGCCTCGGCCTGCGGTTCCTCGGCGAGGATGCGGGTAATGCGCGTGAACACGGATTCTTCGATGAACTCGATGAGCGATTCGAACATCTTCGCCTTGCTCGGGAAGTGACGGTATAGCGCCGCCTCGGAGACACCGACGGTACGCGCCAGCTCGGCGGTGGTGATGTGCACGCCGGCCTGCTCCTGCAACATGCGCGCCAGCACCTGCAGGATCTCCTCGCGCCGTTCGCCACTGCGTGGTCTGGCCATGGTTCCTCCTTATCGGATGCGGCCGTGTCCGTCGCGCTGTCCAGCGACAGCAGACACGAATCCCGGCACTCGCTCCGGGCGGCGGCGTCAGGACTTGATCAGCGTACCTACGCCCTGGTCGGTGAATACCTCGAGCAGCACGGCGTGCTCGACACGCCCATCGATGATATGCGCCGACTTCACACCGCTGTTCACGGCATCCAGTGCGTAATTCACCTTCGGCAGCATGCCGCCGTGGATGGTGCCATCCGCGATCAGTCCGTTCACCTTGCTGACGGTGAGCCCGGTCAGGAGCCCGCCTTCCTTGTCGAGCACACCGGTGGTGTTGGTGAGCAAAATGAGTTTCTCCGCTCGCAGGGTGATGGCAAGCTTGCCGGCCACGACATCGGCGTTGATGTTGTAGGCCTCGCCGCCCGGGCCGACACCGATCGGCGCGATCACCGGAATGAAATTCTGCGTATCCAGCAGGGCCACCACTTCCGGGTCGATGGACTCCACCTCGCCGACATGCCCAATATCGATGATCTCGCTCGGCAGGCCTTCGGCTGGCGCCGACTTCATGACCAGCTTGCGCGCGCGGATCAGACCGCCGTCCTTGCCGGTGAGGCCCACGGCCTTGCCGCCGTGCTTATTGATGAGGCTTACGATCTCTTTGTTCACCAGACCGCCGAGCACCATTTCGACCACGTCCATGGTCTCGCGATCGGTAACGCGCATGCCCTGCACGAACTCGCTCTTCTTGCCGATGCGCTCCAGCAACTTGCCAATCTGTGGCCCACCGCCGTGCACGATCACCGGATTCATGCCGACCAGTTTCATCAGCACCACGTCGCGCGCAAAGCTCTGCTTCAGTCCTTCGTCGACCATGGCATTGCCACCATACTTGATGACGATGGTCTTGCCCTGAAAGCGCTGGATATACGGCAGCGCCTCGATCAGCACCTGGGCGCGGTCGGCTGCGGATTTCGCGGTGAGCGGCATACCTCGGATTCCTGTTGTCGCATCCCCAGACCGGGGGGTCAGGGGATGCAGAGGTGATTACTTACTGCAGTGGAAATTACCGCATTTGCTTTCAGAAGTCAGCCATTTGCGGAAACAAAAGAAAAGGGCCGCTGTTGCGGCCCTTTGTAATCAGAAGCGTGCAAGATCAGCCAACATCGACGGTGATCTTCTTCGGCTTCACCGCTTCGGCCTTGGGCAAGACGAGTTCAAGAATACCGTCCTTGTAACTGGCCTTGACCTTCTTCTCGTCGATTTCCTTGCCGAGGCGCAGGCTGCGCAGGTATTTGCCATAGCGGCGTTCCTGGCGGATGACGCGGTCGCCTTCTTTTTCCTCGGTCTCGCTCTTGGTCTCGGCAGTGATCGTGAGCACGCCATTCTCCAGCGAGATTTCGATGTCGTCCTTCTTCATGCCTGGCATTTCGGCCTTCACAACGAATTCATTGTCACGCTCCACGACATCCAGACGCGGCGCGATGCCCTGGCTCGCCTCCTCTTCTGCCCAGCGCACCGGTTGCAGGAAGTTCTCGAACAGGCTATTAAAGTCATCGTTCCAGCGATTGGCAATGACGCTGCGGGGGGTACGGATCAGATGGTTCATGGTTACACCTCCATTCAAGTCAACGTGTCGGGGTAGAAATCTTGGTGACTTTTTTATGGGGGTGGCAGGAGTAATTTCAAGCGCCGGGACTGTCAACAAATCCATCGGCGCGACAACGAGTTAGGCACTAGAGGATGTAGCGCGCCAGATCCTCATCGCCAGCCAGCTGCGCCAGATGCAGCTCCACGTATGGCGCATCCACCGTCAGCGTCTGGCCGCCCTTGTCGGCCGCTTCGAAAGAAATGGTTTCGAGCAGGCGTTCCATGACTGTGTGCAGGCGGCGCGCGCCAATGTTCTCGGTTTTCTCGTTCACCTGGAAGGCGACCTCGGCGATGCGCCGCACGCCCTCCGGCGTGAAGGTTAGTGTCACGCCTTCGGTGCCGAGTAAGGCCGTGTATTGTTCGGTGAGCGAGGCGTCGGTGTCGGTCAGGATACGCACGAAGTCCTCGGTCGTGAGCGCGTCGAGTTCGACGCGAATCGGCAGGCGTCCCTGCAACTCAGGAATCAGGTCGGATGGCTTCGAGAGATGAAACGCGCCGGAGGCGATGAACAGGATGTGGTCGCTCTTTACCATGCCGTACTTGGTGGATACGGTCGAGCCCTCGACCAGCGGCAACAGGTCGCGCTGCACGCCTTCGCGTGACACATCCGGCCCATGGGATTCCGAACGGCCGGCGATCTTGTCGATTTCGTCAAGGAATACGATGCCATGCTGCTCGACACGCTCGACCGCCTGTGCCTTGAGGTCGTCATCGTTGATCAGGCGCGCAGCCTCCTCTTCGGTGAGCAGGCGCGTGGCCTCGCGAATTTTCATCTTGCGCCGGCGTGGGCGGCGCCCGCCCATGTTCTGGAACATGCCCTGCAGCTGGCTGGTCAGGTCTTCCATGCCGGGCGGCGCCATGATCTCGACACCGAGCGCCGGGCCGGTCAGTTCGATTTCGATTTCCTGCTCATCGAGCTGGCCTTCGCGCAGCTTCTTGCGAAATGCCTGGCGCGCCGCACCATCCTGCGCGCGCGGCTCATTGCTGCTGAATCCGACATCGCGCGCCGGCGGCAACAGCGCGTCGAGCACGCGCTCCTCGGCTGCATCCTCGGCGCGCACCTTTACCTTTTCCGTGGCCTCGGTGCGCAGCATTTTGACGGCCATGTCCACCAGATCACGGATGATGGAATCCACGTCGCGGCCGACATAACCCACCTCGGTGAACTTGGTGGCCTCCACTTTCAGAAACGGCGCATTGGCCAGCTTCGCCAGACGACGCGCGATCTCGGTCTTGCCGACCCCGGTCGGGCCGATCATGAGTATGTTCTTGGGCGTGATCTCAGGGCGCAGGCGCGCATCCACCTGCATGCGCCGCCAGCGGTTGCGCAGCGCAATCGCCACGGCGCGCTTGGCGGCCGCCTGACCGACGATGTGCTTGTCCAGTTCCTGGACGATTTCGCGTGGGGTCATCTCACTCATGGGCTGATCCGGAGTTCTTCGAGGGTGATGTTGCGATTGGTATAGATGCAGATGTCTGCCGCAATATTCAAGGCGCGCTCGACGATGTCGCGTGCACCGAGCTCGGTACTGTCGAGCAGGGCCCGCGCGGCCGCCTGCGCGAACGGCCCGCCCGAGCCGATGGCGATTAGCCCGCCTTCGGGCTCGATGACATCGCCCTGACCGGTGATGATGAGCGACGCAGTCTTGTCCGCCACGGCGAGCAGCGCTTCGAGCCGGCGCAGGATGCGATCCGTGCGCCAGTCCTTGGCCAGCTCCACCGCCGAACGCGTCAAATGGCCCTGGTGTTTTTCGAGCTTGGCCTCGAAACGTTCGAACAGGGTAAAGGCGTCGGCTGTACCGCCGGCAAAACCGGCGATAATCTGATCCTTGTACAGGCGCCGCACCTTGCGGGCATTGCCCTTCATCACGGTATTGCCGAGCGTGACCTGGCCGTCGCCGCCGATGACGACATCGTTGCCGCGGCGCACGGAAAGTATGGTGGTGCCGTGTGCGATGTCCACGTTTATTTCTCCGCAGAATGGTTGGTGGATTCTACCCGTCGTGCCGCCCCGCCGGAAAGGCGGGGAACCGGGCGTCGCTCAGGGCCGCAGCGCCGCATAACCGTGCGCAAAGCTCGCCTGCAGGCCGTCCAGCACAAATTGCACGGCGAGCGCCGCGAGCAAGATGCCGAGCACTCGGCCCACGACATTCGCGCCGGTCTCGCCCAGCAGCTTCATGATGCGCGCGGAAGACAGCAGCGAAAAGAACGTGAGCGCCAGCACCACGCCAAGCATGGCAAGCAGTGCGCCAACGGCCACGAACGACTCGTGCCGCCCGCCGGCGGTGAGCAGCACGGTGGTGATGGCGCCCGGGCCGGCGATCAGCGGAATGGCCAATGGAAACACCGAGATGTCCTTCTTGTGCTCGGCCTCGACCTGCTCGCGCTGGGTCGGCGCGCGTACTCCGGAATGGCGCGCGAACACCATGTCGATGGCAAGCAGGAATAGCAGCGCCCCGCCGGCGATGCGGAACGCCGGCAGGCCGATGTTGAGCGCGGCGAGCAGACTGTCGCCCAGCAACGTGAACACCACCAGCACCAGCGCGGCGAGCGCCGTGCCGCGCACCGCCATGCGCCGCCGGTACGGCTCGGGCTCGCCGTGCGTCAATGCGGCGAAAATCGGCGCAAGCCCGACCGGATCGATCACCACGAACAGAATCAGAAAGGTGTGAAACAGCAGCTCGAACATGTTGCGTGCCGGCCATATTGAGAAGCACTTCCCGGACGACACCAAGACCCCGCAAACCTCGTGGACTCAGACGCGCCACCAATCCGTGCGATACTGCGCATCCAGTGTATCGCATAAACCCGCCGTCGTTGAGGACACGATCGTGAACGCATTCAGGGAAAGCACGCTTGCACAAAAATAGCCATTTTTTCGCTGCGCATGCCGCCGCCAGCCACTGGCAAGACGCCGCTGACGCTTGCTTGGCCAAGCTCGGCCGCATTCCCGCCGATGCGAATGTCGGGTTTCTGTATGCCACGGATGCGTTCGCCGGGGCTCTGCCAGAGATCTTTGCCTATTTCAAGGTACGCACCGCAGTCCCTCACTGGATCGGAACGGTCGGGACGGGTATCTGCGGCAATGGGCGCGAGTATCACAATGAGCCGGCCATCAGCTTGATGATTGGGGGCTTCTCCGAAGACCACTTCCGCATTCTGCCGCCATTGAACGACAACGCAGATGTGTTCGTGCGCACCGAGCGTGCCTGGATTGCGCGGCATGACTATCACTTCGGCATGGTGCACGGCGACCCGCGCGAGATCCAGGTGCCAAAACTCCTTGTTGGACTGGGCGAAGCGTTGCGCGGCGGCTTTCTGGTTGGCGGACTCACGTCCTCGCGCACGAGCTACCCGCAGATTGCCGATGGCATGGTGGAAGGCGCGCTGTCCGGCATTCTGTTCAATGCGGACGTGCCCGTGGCGACCGCCCTCACCCAGAGCTGCGCGCCATTTGGCGGAAAACACGTCATTACCCAGTGCCAACGCAACATCGCCATCCGCCTCGACGATCGACCGGCACTGGAAGTGTTTCGCGAAGAAATCGGAGAAGTACTGGCACGCAACCTGACACGCGCCGCCCAGACCATCGGCGTGGCCCTGCCGGTGCGCGGCAGCGACACCGGCGATTACCTGGTGCGCAACCTCATGGGCGTGGACGAGAACAACAACCTGCTCGCGATCGGCGAAATGCTGAGCACCGGTCAGCCGCTGCAGTTCTGCCGGCGCGACCCGGCGAGTGCCGAGGCCGATCTGCGCCGCATGCTGCGCGAGCTCAAGGCACGCGCGCTCCAGCCAAAGGGTGGTGTGTACTACAGCTGCGTCGGGCGTGGACCGAACCTGTTCGGAGCCGAATCCGGCGAGCTGCGCATTATTCAGGAAGAACTGGGCGACTTGCCGCTCACCGGTTTCTACTGCAACGGTGAGATCTCGCACAACCGCCTGTACGGCTACACTGGCGTGCTGACATTGTTTCTTTAAAACAGCTCGAACAATTTTCGCCGCGGCAGCCAAGTAGTGTGGGGCCCTGCCCCACCAAACACCGCCACATGCGGTTCAACGTGTCTCGCTCCACGCCTAGGTGGTGGGGCAGAGCCCTGCCCTACAACTGAAGGAATATTCCAACAGCGGATACCCCCACGCGTCGTCGCCGCGACGTGTGGGGACAGCGCGTCGTGCGAGGCCGTTACTCGAGGCGGAAGCCGATCTTGAGCGTCACCTGGTAATGCCCGATCTTACCGTTTGCCAGATGACCGCGCGTCTCCACCACCTCAAACCAATCAAGATTCTTCAGTGTCTTGGATGCACGCGCAATGGCATTCTGAATGGCATCGTCCGTGCCTTTGCTCGACGACCCGACGATCTCGACTACTTTGTAAACATGATCGGACATGGCAACTCCTCCTTGTGGCGGTGGGTGTGAATTCATTACAGCGGACGCTGGCACTGCCAGCAGACCGCGAAGTCGCGCGGGTTCTCCTCCCCGCAGGTACCACAACGCGTTACGCCCGGTACAACCATTGCTCGTTCGTAGCTTGTGATGATTTGCCGGGCGCGCAACAAGTCACGCTCTTCTTCAATCCAGACTGAAGGTGCGACCTCGGCAAACGGCAACTCGCCAAGTGCACCACTGGCGTATTCATTCAAGACACGCGCCTCGATGCCGGCGGCCATCAGCAGGCCGCGCACGAGATGCGCTTCGGGGAGATTGGCAGCGGAATAAAGCCGCTGCATGGGATCAGGCGTACTCGTAGTGCTTGTGATGCTTGCGGCGCGTGCCGGCGCGCTGGATCACAACACCGCGCACCGTGAATGGGCCGGTAATCTCGACCGCCGCGTATTTCTCATTGAGTGGCCTGAGATACTGCCGTCCGCCCTCTTCCACAAACTGGCGGAAGGTGGTGTCGTTGGCGTAATCGACCACCGCATACTGACCGTTTTGGGCAGCGTGCCGTGGTTCGACAATGATAATACAACCCTCCCAGAACTCGGGCGCCATGCTGTCATCGGTCACGCGCAGGGCATAGGGTTCGAGCTCTGCACAACCGCTGCCGATACTCTCGCTCATGTTCGTCTCCGCATCCGGACCATTGCGACCCAAATTATCACAAACCCCACCCTCCCCGCCACGCCACCGCGATCCCCGGATCAGTCATTAGCCCTTAAAAGCGCTGCTGTCTGCCGTTTCGATCGGCCATACCTGGCCCGCTGGCCGGACTCGTTAACCCGTTCGAGATCTCCGCGACGTGGGTTTCATGAGCGCGTTCAGGCCGGGCGCCCTACAGCGCGGCACGGTTGCGATCCCCAGCCGAAGCAGATCCACCAGGGCTTTCAACATTGGCCGAAATCGCAACTTGCTGATACAAATAAGAATCGTTATCATTACTATATCGAACAACACGGAGTCACTGCATGAAGCCCGCGTACCTGATTATCCCTACCGCCCTGATGCTTGCGCTGGCACTGCCGGCTCAGGCCGACCTGCCGGAATACCGCCTGGTGATCAAGCATCACCAGTTTGAGCCAGCCAATCTTGTCGTCCCCGTTGGCCAGAAAATCAAACTGGTCATCGAGAATCTGGACCCGACGCCAGAAGAGTTCGAAAGTCACCCGCTTAACCGAGAAAAACTGGTGCCGGCCAACGGCAAAGCCATTGTCTACGTGGGTCCCCTCGAGCCAGGCAGCTATCCGTTTTTCGGTGAGTTCAATCCGCAAACCGCCATTGGCACGATCACTGCCAAATAATCCCGAGACATCTCCATGCTTAGCGCAGCTCTGATCGTTTTTCGTGAGGTTCTTGAAGCCGCACTGATTATCGGCATCGTTTTGACCGCGACCCGTGGTGTCACAGGCCGAACCCGCTCCATCGCACTGGGCATCGTTGCCGGTATTGGCGGCGCCTGTCTGGTGGCGTATTTTGCCGAAACACTCGCGCAAGCCGCAGAAGGCGTCGGGCCGGAGCTGTTCAATGCCACAGTACTGCTGATTGCCACGGCCATGCTGGCCTGGCACAACCTGTGGATGGCGCAACACGGCCGCGTGCTGGCAAAAGAGATGAACCAAGTCGGGCAGGCTGTTGCCACGGGCAACCGGTCCGTGCAGGCGCTCACCATCGTGGTCGCGCTGGCAGTGCTGCGCGAAGGTGCCGAGGTTGTGCTGTTTGCGTACGGTATCGCTGCCGCCGGCACCGATACCGGCACACTGTTGCTCGGTGGACTGCTCGGCATCGCCGCCGGCATTACCGTGGGCGCGGCACTGTACCTTGGACTGTTGCGTATTCCGACCAGACATCTGTTCACTGTGACCAGCGGCCTGCTGGTGCTGCTCGCCGCCGGCATGGCCGCGCAAGCGTCGGCATTTCTGATCCAGGCGGGTATATTGCCGGCGATCAAACCGTTGTTGTGGGACACCTCGGCCGTGCTGTCCGAGAAATCTGTGTTCGGTCAAATGCTGCACACACTGGTGGGTTATGTCGACCGCCCGGCAGGCATGCAGCTTCTCGTGTACGTGTTCGCTGTGGCGCTCATCGGTAGCCTGACGATGGCGGCACGCAAACCCGGTGTCATCAAAACCGCGCGTGTGCTCGCCGTGGCGACGCTGGCTGTGGCTTTGCTGACGCTGATCACCGCGCTGCCAGCCCATGCCAGCTATTAAAGGTGTATTACCCGCAGGTTATGCAAGGCGAGAGTGAAATCGAGTTGCGCGGGTATGTCGACTATGACAAGGACCCTGCCCTCGACTGAAACGGGTAACAACGCCGACGACACATGGAAACTGGAGGACGCCTGGCAATACAAATGACTGGGCAATCCAGCCCTCGAGTTCGGCATCGAGGGTTTTGGAAATCTGGGTGCGGTAAGCAATTGGGATCCCGCATCAAAGCAAGTGCATCAGATCGGGCCGTCGCTATTCGGCAAGATCAAGGATGGTCCGGGTCATGCCTGGCAATATCAAGTCGGCATGCTCTTCGGCTTTGCCACCGCATCGCCGGAAATAACTCTTTTACGGCAATCTCGAATACGAGTTCTAGCAGGTTGCTGAAAAACCCAAAGAAATGAACAACCAATCGCTCCCGAATGTTTCTTTGCGAGTCGCGGCAGCGATGTTCGACCGCTTGTTCGGTGTGGCGGTGTTGCGTTTGGGTGTTTTCT
>Ga0326726_10000638_pt1 | contig 31985 bp, 30 predicted proteins | sample MHFenrmetagenome_2_FD_207603 | JGI IMG/M metagenome (GOLD analysis project Ga0326726, IMG submission 207603) | Lab enriched peat soil microbial communities from Michigan Hollow, Ithaca, NY, United States - MHF15MN | ecosystem: Environmental > Terrestrial > Soil > Wetlands > Peat | place: USA...
GGACCTGCGCCGATTGCTATCATCGCCCGATGCCGCGCGAAATCGAGCACAAGTTCCTTCTCAAGTCCGCTGCCTGGCGAGCCGAGACGACGCGTGTCGAGCGCATGACGCAGGGCTACATCGCGGGCGGCGAGCGCGCGTCAGTCCGTGTGCGGGTCGCCGGCGAGTACGCCGCGATCAACATCAAGTCGGGCGGCCTGGTCGCATCGCGGCTCGAATACGAGTATCCGATCCCGGTGGAGCAGGCGAACGAATTGCTCGATCTCTGCGTGCCGCCGCTGATCGAAAAGACGCGCCACTTCGTGCCGTTCGGCGGTTTCGAATGGGAGATCGACGAGTTCCACGGGGCCAACGCGGGCCTCATCGTCGCCGAGCTCGAGCTCGATCACGAGGACCAGCACTTCCCGTTGCCGGCCTGGGTCGGCACAGAAGTCACGCATCTCGAGCGCTATTACAATGTGCGCCTCGCGAAGCACCCGTATCGCGACTGGACCGAGAGCGAGCGCGAGCCCTGAGCCGGCGAACCCCGAGCAGACAAACCGCGAGCCGCGCTGCGTGAGCACTCCCGCTTGGAGCCTACGGATCGCGCTCGCCGAGCAGCAGCTCCATCTGCTGCGGGGCGGCGCAGCGTTCAAGAGCTACGCGATATCGACGTCGCGGAACGGCGGCGGCGAGCGCGCCGGCTCGTATCAGACGCCGCGCGGGGCCCATCTTGTCCGCGCGAAGATCGGCGCCGGGGCCCCGCTCGGCACGGTGTTTCGCGGACGCCGACCGACCGGTGAGCTCTACTCCGAGGAGCTCGCGCGCGCGCAGCCGGGCCGCGACTGGATCCTGACGCGCATCCTCTGGCTCTCGGGGCTCGAGGTCGGCCGGAACAGGCTCGGCGACGTCGACACGATGCGCCGCTACATCTACATCCATGGGACGCCCGATTCGACGACGCTCGGGAGCCCAAGCTCGATCGGCTGCGTGCGGATGAGGAACGCTGCGATCGTCGAGCTGTTCGATCTCGTGCCGGCGGGCACTCGCGTCGAGATCGCGTAACATACGCGGCCAAATCGCGCGCGAGGAGCTCAAGTGTCGCTCGGCCCTTTGATGATCGACTTGCGAGGCACCGCGATCGCGGCCGACGAACGCGAATGGCTCGAGTCGCCGCTCGTGGGCGGCGTGATCCTGTTCTCGCGCAACTTCGCGGACCGAGAGCAGCTCACGGAGCTCGTCACCGAGCTGCACGCGATCCGTACGCCCCCGTTGCTCGTCACGGTGGATCACGAGGGCGGCCGCGTGCAGCGCTTCAAGGACCCGTTCTTCAGGCTGCCGCCGTTTCGCGCCCTGGGACGCTTCTACGACGAGGACCCGCAAGCCGCGCTGAAAGTCGCCGCGTCGTTCGGCTGGCTCATGGCCGCGGAGCTGCGCGCCGTCGGCATCGACATGAGCTTCACGCCGTGCGTCGATCGCGATCTCGGGCTGTCCGAGGTGATCGGCGATCGTGCGCTGCACTCGGACGCGCGCGCGGTGGCAGCGCTCGCGCGCCGGATCGTAGCGGGCGCAAAGCGGGCCGGCATGGCGGCGACTGCGAAGCACTTCCCGACGCACGCGGGCGCGCGCAGCGACTCGCACACCGACATCGCGGTCGACCGTCGCGAGCTCACCGAGCTCGACGGCGACCTCTTGCCGTATCGAGAGCTGATCCGCAACGGCTTGCCCGCCGTGATGATCGCGCACGTGAGCTTCCCCGCCGTCGACGAGACGCCCGCGAGCCTGTCGAGCTGGTGGATCGGCACGCAGCTGCGCGCCGAGCTCGGGTTCACCGGCGCAGTGATCACCGACGACGTGAGCATGGCGGGCGCGGCGGCCGGCGGCACGGTCGCGGGGCGCGCGCACCGCGCGCTCGCCGCGGGCTGCGACCTCGTGCTGCTCTGCAATTCTCCCGACGAAGTCCCGGGTGTTCTCGAGGCGCTCGACGGCTATGTGAATCCGTCGGCGGCGCTGCGCCTCACGCGGTTGCACGGCCGCGGCGGCATGACATGGGACGCGCTGCACGACTCCGCGGAATGGCGCAAGGCGCACGCCGCGCTCGCGCCGCTGTGCGCGCGTCCGGCGCTCAAGCTGCAGGGCTGAGTCGACGTGCGCGAGCGCGCCACTGCTGCCGATGCGTTCGCCGCGCGGCGGCGCGCGCGCCGGATCGCGAGTGCGCGCGAGATCGCGCGTGCTCTGGAGCGGATGGCGGCAGAGATCACCGCCGATCTCGCGGGAGCGGATCCCGTCGTGCTCGCCGTGATGCACGGCGGCGCGTTCGCGGCCGTCGAGCTCTGCCGCCGCCTGCGCTTTCCGTACGAGATCGATTTCGTGCACGTGACACGCTACGCGCGCGGCACGCGCGGCGGCGAGATCGAATGGCGAGTGCGGCCGAGCGCCGAGCTGATGGGCCGCACCGTGCTCGTTGTCGACGACGTGCTCGACCGCGGCCACACGCTGCGCGCTCTCGGCGCGGAGCTCAAGAAGGTCGGCGTTGCGCGGCAGCGCATCGCGGTGCTCGTCGTGAAACGAATCCCCGGTGCGCGCGGCAGGCCGAAGGTCGACTACCGCGGCGTCGAGGTCGACGACGTCTACTTGTTCGGCTGCGGGATGGACTATCACGGCTACTGGCGCGGCTTGCCGGCCCTCTATTCGGTCGAGCTGAAGAAGCCTCGCTCTCGCTAGACGCTTGCATAAGCGGCAGGGTCGCACCCGGATGTGATGCGCTTCATAGCCTTCGTTCGTGGTGTGGTCGCAACATAACGCCATGGACATCGGCAGGGACGCCCATCGCGTCAAATCCCTGAGCCGCCACACCTTGGAGCAGATGGTCACGCGGAGCTCCGAAGGTATTTTGCTTGCTGACGCTCAGGATCCGAACCTGCCGATCGTCTACGCGAATCCCGCGTACGAGGTTCTGACGGGGTACTCGGTCGAGGAGCTCGCGGGCAAGAGTTGGCCGCTCGTGAAGCGTGACGTCGAGGGTCAGCCGGAGCTCGAGCGGCTCAAGGCTGCGATCGGCCGTTCCGAGCCCTGCCAAGTCACCGTGCCCGACCTGCGCAAGGACGGCACGTCGTGGTACAGCCACGTGAGCGTCGAGCCGTTGTACAACGCGCGCGGCGAGCTCAAGTACTTCCTCTGCATTCAGAAACCGGTGTTGAACGGCGCGGTCGAGCCACCCGCGACCGACGTCGAGGTCACGTTGCTGCAACGCGAGCTCGGCCGTGCACGGCAGAAGATCGCGAGCCTCGATCGAATCGACCCGAGCACCGGGCTCATGCGCTTCGGCCACTTCCAAGAGCTCATGCGCCGCGATCTCGCGATCGCCCGCCGCGACCAACGCATGGTCACGTTGCTGCTGTTCGAGATCGTCGAGTTCGAAGCCTATCGGCAGACGTTCGGCTCGAAGGCCGCGGACTCGTGCCAGCGGATGATCGGCGCACAGATCATGCGCACGCTGCGCCGAGCTGGAGATCTATGCGCGCGCTACGACGACTCGACGCTCGTCGCTGCGGCGATCGGCCAGGCGCCGCGCGATTTCGACAAGCTCGTCGACCAGATCACCGAGAACGTCCGCAAGCTCGGCCTGCACAACCCGCGCGCGCAGGGCAGCCGCCACATCACGGTCCGCAGCGCGTTGATCGCTTGTCCGCCCGGCCTCTACGAGGACGCCGAGGGCGTGGTCACGCGTGCGCTCTCGGATTTGCGCAGCAGCCCGAGCGAGAGCGACGTCGAGACGGTGGCCGCGTCGCCCTGAGCGCTCGTGCGCGACCTCTCAAGCGGCCGGACGCGCGCCGGTTGTGTTCGGATCCGCCTTCACGGGTGTGACCTTGATCAGCACACCGAACGCCGGATGGTCGAAGTAGTGGATCTCGCCGCTGCGGGTCGTGCGCTCATCGTCGATGTGATAGCGCGGTGCGATCGGCAATTCCGTGAGATCGTCGGGCGCCGCCGCGGGCCCGCGTTGCACCGCCTGAGTGTCGACGTAGGTCAGAGCGAGCTTCACGTGCAGGAAGCGAGTCAACGACAGCCGAACCGTGCCGGCTGGGTTCGCGACGCCGAGCACGCCGAGGTCGACCGGCAGCGCCGAGGCGTCCGGCAGGCCGAGCTGCACCCATCCGCCATGCACGAGCGGATGGTACGCGGGTAGACGCGCGAGCACGCGATACTGGCTCGTGAGCTGGAGCTCCTCGGGCCGCAGCACCCTGAACGTGAATTCGCTCACGGGCACGACAGCCGCGTCGGGCTCCGCCGGCGTCGTGCCGTCGGGCGCGGGCGGAGACGCGTCGAGAGACACCGGTGCGTTCGCGTCGAACTCCACGCCGTCTTCGAGCGTGTCCAGCGAGCGCAGCGGTTGCTCGGCCGCGCCCGCGCGCCGCTCCTCGAGCGCGAACTGCTCCTCGCTGGGATCGAAGTCGCGGTGCGTGAAGATCAGCACCTCGACCTGGAACTGCGGCGCCGCGCGTTGCGGCGCATTCGCGGGCGGCCCCCCGAGCGGTGCGAGCGGCGAATCCTGGGCGGCCGAGATCCCTGCGAGACCGAGCGCGGCGACGAAGAGAGACGAGCGAAACAGCATGGTCACGAGTATAGCGCGGCTGGCCGCGCCGGCGTGGTCAGCGTCGTGGCCAGTTACGATCCAACTCAGCAACGATCTCAGGCTGCGGCGGATTCGACGTCGCTCGGCGCGAGGCGCCTCAGCAGCTTCTCGACCGCGCCGACGCGCTGCTCGGCGGCCTCGACACGCCAATGGAACTTGAGCTTGAAAGGTCCGTCGAGCCGATAACGCTGCTTGTCGCTCTCGATCAGAGCGATGAGCTTCGCGGGGTCGATGCTCGCGCGCTCCGCGAAGCGCACGCTGCCGCCCTCGGCGCCGGCTTGGATCTTCGCGACGCCGAGTCGCTGTGCGAGCAGCTTGAGCCAAGTGATCGCGAACAGCGTCTTGAGCGGCGGCGGCAGGAGGCCGAAGCGATCGATGAGCTCGGCTTGCAGCTCGTCGAGCTGCGCGCGCGACGCCGCGTTCGCGATTCGCTTGTAATGCACGAGCCGCATGTGCACGTCGGGCATGTAGTCCTCGGGAATCAGCGCCGGGACGCCGATCTCGATCTCCGGTCCGTGCGTGAACGGATCCTCGAGATCGGGTTCGCGGCCCTCGCGCAGCGCGGCGACCGCGCGTCCCAAGAGCTCGTTGTAGAGCGTGAAGCCGATCGCTTGAATCTGGCCGCTTTGCCCCTCGCCGAGCAGCTCGCCCGCGCCGCGAATTTCGAGATCATGCGTCGCGAGCGCGAATCCCGAGCCGAGCTCCTCGAGCGACTCGATCGCCTCGAGCCGCTTCACGGCGTCGGCTGACAGCGCGCGCAGCGGCGGAGCAACGAGATACGCGTAGGCCTGGTGATGCGAACGACCGACGCGGCCGCGGAGCTGGTGCAGCTGAGCGAGTCCGAGCCGATCGGCGCGGTCGATGACGATCGTGTTCGCGGTCGGGATGTCGATGCCGCTCTCGATGATCGTCGTGCAGACGAGCACGTTGAACTGGCGATGGTAGAAGTCGAGCATCACGACCTCGAGCTCGCGCTCGGACATCTGGCCGTGCGCGACGCGCACGTCGGCTTCGGGCAAGAGTTTGCGCAGCTGCTCGGCCGTCGCCTCGATGTTCTCGACGCGGTTGTGCACGAAGTAGATCTGCCCGCCGCGGCGGATCTCGCGAAGGACGGCCTCGCGGATCTGGCGGTCGCTCCATTCACCGACGAACGTCTTCACCGCGAGCCGGTCGGCCGGCGGCGTCGCGATGATCGAGAGGTCGCGCAAGCCGCCGAGCGTCATGTTCAGCGTACGCGGGATCGGAGTCGCGGTGAGCGTCAGCATGTCGACCTCGGCGCGCAGCCTCTTCAGGCGCTCCTTGTGCTTCACGCCGAAGCGGTGCTCCTCGTCGACGATCACGAGGCCGAGCCGTTTGAACTTGAGGTCGGGCTGGAGCAGCTTGTGCGTCCCGATCACGATGTCGACCGTGCCGTCCGCGAGCCCCTTGAGCGCTCCGGCGGAGCCCGCCGCGCTCCGGAAGCGCGACAGGAGCTCGATGCGCACGGGCCACTCCGCGAACCGATCCTGAAACGTCCGATGATGCTGCTCGGCGAGCAACGTCGTCGGCACGAGCACGGCGACCTGGAAGCCGGCCTGCACGGTCACGAACGCGGAGCGCAGCGCGACCTCGGTCTTACCGAAGCCGACGTCGCCGCAGACGACGCGGTCCATCGGTTTCGTGCTCGCGAGGTCCTCGAGCACTCTCTCGATCGCGGCGAGCTGGTCTTCGGTTTCCTCGAACGGAAACTCGAGCGCGAAGCGCTGGTAGCTGTCGTCTTTGAAAACCATTTGCGTGCCGACGCGCGCCGCGCGCTGCGCATAGAGGTTCAGGAGCTCGGCGGCCGTATCGCGCGCGGCTTCTGCCGCTTTGCGCTTCGCCTTCGCCCATTGGTCCGAGCCGAGCTTGTGCAGCGGCGCGTCCTCGGGCGATGCGCCGCTGTAACGCGTGACGAGGTGCAGGCTCTGCACCGGCACGTACAGCTTGTCGCCGCCCGCGTATTCGAGCAGCAGGAACTCCGTGAGCACGCCGTCGACCTCGAGCGTCGTGAGGCCGCGGTAGCGGCCGACGCCGTGGTCCTCGTGCACGACCGGCGCGCCGATCAGGAGGTCGGTGAGCTCGCGGATCACGGTCTCGGGATCGCGCGCACGGCGGCGGCGCTGGCGCTGCTTCGGGCGCTCCATGCCGAGCTCGGTCGAGGTGACCAGGCGGATCTTGCTTGCCGCGAAGCGCAGCCCTTCGCCGAGCTCCGCAACGCCGACGCCTAGCGGCGCATCGCTCGCGAGAAAATCCTGCCAGCTCGCAAACGTCACGGGGTCGCGGCCGCGTTGGCGCAAGAGCTCGAGCATCATCTCGCGGTGGCCCGGCGACGACGTCGCGAGCAGCGTCCGCTCGCCGGCTTCGGCCGACGTCCAGCGCGTGATCCGGTCGTCGCTGGCCGCGACGCCGGCGCCGAGTGGGTGCGTGATTCCCGCGTTGAGCGCGGGCGCAGCATCGGCGCCGCCGTCATCCTCGGCCGCGTGCGCGACGAGCGTGAGCGTGCGGAGCGTATCGAGGCGCGCGCGAATGTCGTCCGGCGCGACGAAGCCGTCGCGCGGCGCGAGGATCGGCCGCTCGATGTCGCCGCGTAGCTGCTCGTAACGCTCCTCGACGAGGCGCCACGAGTCGTCGAGCCCCGCGAGCGCGTCCTCGGCCGCGACGAGCAGCGCGCCGGCGCCGAGATACTCGAGCAGCGTCACTGTCGACGCGAAGAACAGCGGCAAGTAGTACTCGATGCCCGCGGGGAGCTGGGCCTCGGAGATCGTGCGATAGACCGGGCAGCGCGTCGGGTCGACCGGGAAATGCTCGCGAAAGCGCTCGCGGAACGCCTTGATCGCGGCATCGTCGAACGGGAACTCGCGCGCGGGCAGGATCCGCAGTGCGTCCGTCTTGCCGGACGACAGCTGCGTCTGCGGATCGAACATCCGCAGGCTTTCGATCTCGTCGTCGAAGAGATCGATTCGAACGGGTTGCACGCCGCCCGTCGGAAACACGTCGAGCACCGCGCCGCGGACCGCGAACTCGCCGGGCCCTGCGACTTGCTCGAAGCGCAAGTAGCCGTGCTCGGTCAGCGTGCGGATCATCGCGCCGTGCTCGAGCTGGTCGCCGACTTTGAGCTGCAACGAGCGCGAGACGACGAACTCGCGCGGCGGCAGCCGGTCGAGCAACGCGCCGGCCTCGACGACGAGCGTGAGCCGTTCGCCGCGCCCGAGCTGGTACAGGCAGAGCAGGCGGTCGGCGAGCAGGTCCTGCGGCGGGGAGATCGGCTCGTACGGCAGCGTCTCGTAGCCCGGGAAGCGGCGAACGGGAGCGCCGCCGAAGAACTGGAGCTCGCGCTCGATCCGGTCCGCGGCCGCGGCGCTCGGCGCGATCACGCAGACCGTGCCGCCGTGGCGTGCCGCGGCCTCCGCGGCCGCGAGACTGAGGCCGCTGCCGTGCAGCTGCGACCAGCGCACGTGCGGCCGCGCCGCGTCCGGCAGAGCCAGAGCCTCCAATAGCAGTTTCCGAGCCATCCAACCTCACGCGAAATGACCGCGAATTATCCCACACGGGCTCGAGCGCCGTTGCCGGCACGCGCGCGGGCTCGTGCGGCGAGCCGAGCGGTCACGTGGGCGCGGCGTTAAGATCGCAAGTCCGTTTCCATCAACAATGTCTTGGGAGCGTCAAAACGATGAAAAAACATCTACTGAGTTCAACGATAGGGCTGCTCGCGGCGGTGGCCATTGCGGCTTGGTCCGGGCAGGTATCCGCGCAGGGGCAACCGGCCGGAGGCCCGGGCGCCGCGCCCCCGGGAGGCCCGCCGCGCCCGCCGCCGCTGCTGATGACCACGACCGCTTTCGAGGATGGCGGCGTGATCCCCGACAAGTACACGCAGGCCGGGGGCCCGATGTCGCCGTCGCCGGAGCTCAAGTGGTCGCAAGTTCCGATGGGCACTCAGAGCTTCGTGCTGCTGATGCACGATCCGGAGCCGGTGCTCAACAAGGGCTCCAAGATGGACATCACGCACTGGCTGATCTGGAACATCCCCGGGACGGCGACCGGTTTGCCGGAGGGCGTGCCGGCGGGCGATCGACCGGACGGCGCCCGCCAAGTGAGCTTGAGGTCGATGGGGTACATGGGTCCGGGGGCGCCGCCGGGACCGTATCACCACTACACGTTCGAGCTCTTCGCGCTCGACACGAAGCTCGACATCCCGTCGGGCACGTTTGAGCAGGCGGCCGCGACGCGCACGGCGGTCATCAATGCGATGGATGGGCACGTGCTCGGCAAGGCCGTGCTCGTGGGCCGATTCCACCGTTCAGCCCCTTAGGCACCTTGGAGAAAAGAGACGAGTTGTGGTATGAATGCGCGCCCATGATCGATCGCACGCGTTTTTACTTCTGGTATTACGCATTTCCGAACCCGCTGGCGGAGGAAGGGTTGCGATCGGTCTGAGCTAAAGCCGAGATACCCAAAGAAAGCCGCCAGCGAACCTGGCGGCTTTTTTTTGTGCCGCCGGATTCGCGCCGCGGCGATCGGAGTCGAACACATGCCGCCGTACACAGATGACTTGAGAATCCGCAGCTTCACGGAGCTCAGCACGCCCGCGGAGGTGTTGCGCGAGTTGCCGTGCAGCGAGGAGATGTCGAGCACGGTCGCGAACGCACGCCGCGCCCTGCACGCGATCCTGCACGGCGAGGACGACCGGCTCGCGGTCGTGATCGGCCCGTGCTCCATTCACGACCCGAAGGCCGCGATGGACTACGCGCAACGTCTGCGGCCGCTGCGCGAGACGCTCGGTGACGCGCTCGAGATCGTGATGCGCGTCTATTTCGAGAAGCCGCGTACGACCGTCGGTTGGAAGGGATTGATCAACGATCCGGACCTGGACGGCACGTTCGACATCAACAAGGGGCTGCGTCTCGCGCGCGGCGTGCTCTGCGACATCAACGCGCTCGGCCTGCCGGCCGGCGTCGAGTATCTCGACGTGATCTCGCCGCAGTACATCTCCGATCTCGTCGCGTGGGGCGCGATCGGCGCGCGCACGACCGAGAGCCAAGTGCATCGCGAGCTGGCGTCGGGACTCTCGTGCCCGATCGGATTCAAGAACGGGACGGACGGCAACGTGAAGATCGCGGTCGACGCGGTCGGCGCGGCGGCGCACCCGCATCATTTCCTCGCCGTCACGAAGGACGGCCGCGCGACGGTCGCGGCGACCGCGGGCAATCCCGACTGCCACGTGATTCTGCGCGGCGGCAAGAAGCCGAACTACGAGGCTGCGGACGTCGCGGCCGCGTGCGACTTGCTCGCGAAAGCGCAGCTCGAACCGCGACTGATGATCGACGCGAGCCACGCGAACAGCTCGAAGCAGCACGATCGGCAGACTGTCGTCGCCGAGGACATCGCGAGTCAGATCGAGGGCGGCGAACGACGGATCGTCGGCGTGATGATCGAGAGCCATCTCGTGGGCGGCCGCCAGGACCTCGTGCCGGGCCGCGCGCTCACTTACGGCCAGAGCATTACGGACGCGTGTCTCGGCTGGGAGGCGTCGCTCGGCGCGCTCGAGCGGCTCGCGCGCGCGGTGCGCGCCCGGCGCGCGAGCTAGGCGAGGGGCCTCCGGGGCCAAGCCGTTGCCGCGTTCCGATCCCGGCGTCGCTATACTGCCGCGCATGCTCCGCACGGCCACGGCCGCCATCGCGCTCGTGCTCGCAGGTTGCGCCGGCACGCCGACCGCGCCCGAGCATCCGCCGCGCGCGGAACCGGCCGTAGCCGCCGCGCATTCGGAGCGTCCGCTGATCGCGTTCGTGCTCGGCGCCGGCGCGGCGCGCGGATTTGCGCATGCCGGCGCTCTCAAAGTGCTCGATGACGCGGGCATCCGCGCCGATATGGTGATCGGCACGAGCGCGGGGAGCCTCGTTGGCGCTCTCTACGCCGGCGGAATTCGCGGCCAGGCGCTCATCGACATGGCGCTCGCCGTGCAGCGGAAGCAACTGTTCGATTTCGTCTTGCCCCATCGTGGCTTCATCGACGGCGAGAGGATCCAGTCGTACGTCAATCAATCGCTCGGCTCGCGCCTAATCGAGCAGCTTGAGGTGCCGTTCGTCGCCGTTGCGACCGACCTCAGGACGGGCACGCTCGTCGCGTTCAATCGCGGGGACACCGGAATGGCCGTGCGCGCCTCGTGCAGCGTGCCCGCGATATTCCAGCCGACTTCGATCGAAGGCCGCGAGTACGTCGACGGCAGCCTCGTGAGCCCGGTGCCCGTGCGGCTCGCTCGCTCGCTCGGCGCGGACATCGTGATAGCGATCAACGTGTCTCCACACGCGACCGACCAAAGCGAGGTCGACAGCGAGAGGGCGATCGTCACGCAGACGTTCGTCGTCATGGTGGCCTCGATCGCGCGCGAGGAGACGAAGCTCGCGGACGTCGTGCTCCAGCCCGACCTCACCGGCGTGCGGCTCGCGGATCTCTCCGCGCGCGGGCGCGCGATCGCGGCGGGCGAGCAGGCCGCGCGCGACGCGCTGCCGGAGATCGAGCGACTGATCGAGCTGAAGAGCGCCCCGAAGGTCGAGCGCGCTCTCGCGGCCGGCGACGCGCCGCGCTAACGACTCAGCTCGCGACCCAGGCGGCGAACGCGGCCCAGGTCGCCGAGAAGCCGACCGCGAGCCGCAGCGGCTGCGACGCGATCAGGAATAGTCCGCCCCAGAGCGTCGCGGGGTGGATTCGTCCGCGCGAGCTGAAGTCGTAGACGACGAGCGCGACGAGAAACAGGTCCGTGATGGCGAAGAACCCGGGCGGTCCGAGCGACGAGACGCCCGGCCAACGAGCCACCGCCGCCGTGACGAGCTCGAGCGTCGCGATCAGCACGAGCCGCTTGTGGTAGTCCGTGCGCCGGCGGAGCAGCAACGCCGAGCCGAACAGCACCGGGAATACGACGATCGTCGCGAGCGCGACCGAGAGCAGCACGCCGGCGGGAATGCCGGGCGGCGGATTCATGAGCCCGGCGTGGAAGCGCGTGAGCGCGACGTAGGCGCCGAGCACCATCATCACCGCCGCGAGCACCGCGCCCGCGACGCCGAGCTTGCGATGGACGTCCGTGCGGCCCGCGGCGACGAGCGTCGTCTGGATGACGAGCAGCACCATCCAGGTCGTGAAGGCCGCGCCGTGTATATGCAGCGGACGCGTGAGCTCGAACGTCGTGCCCGAGATCGTGCTGAAGAAATAGGTGGGCCCGAAGCCCACGAGAACCGCGATCAGCATCGCGATCGTCATGCCGCCGAAGAAGAGGCGCTCGCGGCGCGCGGCGGCGTTGGGTGCAGCGGTCGCGCTGGTCGAACGAAGCGAACGCGATTCGGCGCCCATGGTGTCTCCGTGTCCGCGCTGCGTGTTGTCGGTTTTCTGCTCGGCTGGCGCGGCGGAAGCCTAGCCCAACGCGCTCCGCGGTTCCAGGTCGGTTACAGCGATGTGGTCGCAGCGAGTCGTTTATTCGTCGGCGAGAAAGACCTTCGTTCGCAGCAACTGAAGAGTGGCTCGGAGCTCCTCGACCCGCTGCGCGCCGATCTGCTCCGCCCATTCGGCCTCGATGCTGCGCGCGAACGCGCGCACGGCGCGTCCGTACGCGCGGCCATGAGCGGTGAGCCGGACCCGCGACGCGCGTGCGTCGTCGGGGTCGTCGACGCGCTCGACATAGCCCGCGGCCTCGAGGTCCGCGATCAACGCGCTCATCGATTGCTTCGTGATGCGCGAGGCGCGCGCGAGCGACGTGATCCGTGCGCCGTCGGGCGCTTCCCAGAGCGGTTGGATCGCCGCGGAGTGCGCGGGTTGGATGCCCGCGAACTCGGACGACTCGATCCAGCGGTTGAAGCGCTCGGTCATCGCTTGCGACGCGAGACGCAGCAATGCGCCGAGCAGCGGGCCGCGATTCACGTTAGCGGTGGAGCTTGACATAGATAGTAAGGCGGCCTGACTATAATGGTCAGTCTGACGAACTAAAAGGGTAGTCCATGATTCATCATGTGTCGATTCCCGCGCGCAACCCAGAGCACGTTGCGCGCGTGCTAGCCGAGTTGTTTCAGGGCTATGCCGGTTCGTTCATCGGCCCGATGCAGGACGCGTGGGTGGTCTACCAAGAGGACGGCTTCGGCACCGGCATCGAGGTCTACGACGAGCGCACGATGCTGTGGCCGGGAGAAGGCGACGCGATGGGCGAAGTCCGCCTAGGCGAGCCGCCGCAGGCGGTCGCCTTTCATGCGCTGATCTCGGTGCAGGCCGACCGCGCAGCCATCGAGCGCATCGGCGCCCGCGAAGGCTGGCGAACGCATCACTTCTGGCGCGGCCCGCGCGGCAAGCGGCTCTTCGAGCTCTACGAGTTCTGGGTCGAGAATAGAGTGATGCTCGAGATCGTCACGGAGGACATGCTGGCGCCGTACGTGCAGATCGCGAACGGTCGGGCGCAGTCGGCGCTGCTCGCAGCGCGGCCCGGAGGTCGCGCGACGTCGCTCTAGGCAGGCAGGCGCTCGCGCCCGACGCCCCCCCGCGCGGGGCTCGAGGCGAGGGCGCCGCGCTCGCGGTTAGCGCTTCGCAACCGCGTGGATCACGCGGTCGTTCTCGAAGTAGACCGAGAAGGTCGGGTAGTCCCAACGCGTGATCGGCGGCTGGCCGACCGCTTCGTGACGTTGCGTGGGGCTTCCGAAGGTCTTCTCGACGTTGGCCATCGTCGTCCCGGACTTCGGCCGCTCTGTCGCCGATTGGGCGTCGGCTTCGATGCCGTCGATCAGCAGGACGGTCGCCTGGCTCGCGACGGCGCCGAGCGTCAACGTCAACACCACCATGGTCTTTGCGAAGGATTTCACCATGATTCGGTCCTCCCTGAACGCGAACGACTATAGCACTGGCCCTTGGGGCGTTCATCTTGCGTAGGTGGACGTACTTCACAGTTCCATGCGCCGGCCGGCGCGCCGCCACTGTCGCCGTCCGGCGACCGCCCGTGCTCGCGCGTATGGTTTAATGCGCGTCGATGTTTCAGCCGCTCGAGTGGTTCGTCGGGTTGCGCTATCTGCGCTCGCGTCGCCGCCGCGGCGTCGTATCGTTCATGAGCGCCGCTTCGCTGCTCGGGATCGCGCTCGGCGTCGCGGCGTTGATCATCATTCTCTCGGTGATGAACGGTCTCGAGACCGAGACGCGCACGCGTCTACTCAGCGTGAACGCACACGCGACGATCTCGTCGACCGCCGGCATCGCCGAATGGCGCGAGTGGCAGGCGCGGCTCGCCGGGACGCCGGGTGTCACGGGCGTCGCGCCGTACGTGAACATCGAGGGCATGCTCGCGGCCGGCTCGAACCTCAAACCGGCGCTCGTGCGCGGCATCGAGCCCGACGCGGAACGGCGCGTCTCGGAGATCGAGCACGAGCTCGTGCAGGGCAGCCTCGCCGACCTCGCTCCGGGCACGCATACGATGCTGCTCGGCCGCCTGCTCGCGCTGCAGCTCGGTGTAGGCGTCGGCGACCCGGTCACATTGCTCGTGCCGCGCGTGAGAGAAGGCCGAGTGCTGCCGCGCCTCGCTTCGTTCACGGTCGCGGGCACGTTCGAAGCGGGGATCCAGGACAACGATGCCGGCCTCGCGTTCGTCGCTCTGCGCGACGCGAGCGAGCTCGACGGTCTTAACGGCGCGGCCGAAGGCGTCGCGGTGCGGCTCGCGAATCCGCTCGACATCGAGTCGTTTCGCGCGCGCGAGGCGAGCGCGCTACCGCCCGGATTCCGCTATTCGGACTGGGCCGAGGACCATCGCAACCTGTTCAATGCGATCCACATCGAGAAGATGATGATGCGGATCATCTTGATGTTCATCGTCGGCGTCGCGGCATTCAACATCGTCGCGTCGCTGATGATGGTGGTGATCGACAAGCAGAAGGACATCGCGATCCTGCGTACCTGCGGGCTCGAGCCGCGGCGCGTCGCGCGCATCTTCCTCGTGCAGGGCGCGATGATCGGCTTCGTCGGCACGCTCGGCGGCATCGTGCTCGGCCTCGTCTGCGCGCTGAACATCGACGTGATCGTGCCGTGGCTAGAGGACACGTTCCACTTCAAGATCATGCCCGGCGACGTTTACTACGTGACGCAGATCCCGTCCGAGGTGCATCTGTTCGATGTCTTGACGATTCCGGCGGTGGCTTTCCTCGTTGCGCTCCTTGCGACGCTCTATCCCGCGCGCCGGGCGGCCGCGGTCGCGCCCGCGGCCGCGCTGCGCTATGACTGAACGCGCATGAAGCAGCCGTATCAGCTCGCGATCGCGCTCCGCTACCTGCGCAAGAGCCGGAGCCAGAGCTTTATCTCTTTCATCTCGGCCGTTTCGATGGTGGGCATCGGGCTCGCGGTCGCGGTATTGATCGTCGTCTTGTCCGTCATGAACGGCTTCGAGCACGAGCTGCGGCAGCGGATTCTCGGCATGGTCTCCGACGCGACGATCAGCGGTTACGAAGAGCCGCTCGACGACTGGCGAGCGATGCGCGAGCGCGCGCTCGGGCAGCCCGACATCCGCGCCGCAGCGCCGTACGTCGAGGGCCAGGCGCTCGCGGTCGCCGGCGAGCGGCTCGGCGGCGTCACCGTGCGCGGCGTCGAGCCCGAGCTCGAGCGCGAGGTGTCGAGCATCGGCGCGATCACGCGCGAAGGGGACATCGGCGCGCTCGTCGGCGGCCAATACAAGATCGTGATCGGCAAGAGTCTCGCCGACGCGCTCGGCGTCGGCGTCGGCGGCCAGGTCGTGCTCGTGCTCGCCGAGGCGTTCATGACGCCGGCCGGCTTGATGCCGCGCCAGCGCGCGTTCACGGTCGCGGGCATCTTCGAGGCCGGCATGTACGAGTACGATCGCGGCCTCGTGTTCGTGAGCTTCGACGACGCGGCACGCCTGTTCCACACCGGCGGCCGGGCGACCGGGCTGCGGCTCGCAGTCACGGACCTCTACGACGCCCGTGAAGTCGCGGAGCGCACCGCGCGCACTTTTGCGCGCGAGCTCGACAAGAAGTTCTACCGGGACGACTGGACGCGCCAGCACTACACGTACTTCCGATCGATCCAGCTCCAGAAGTCGATCATGTTCGTGATCCTGTCGCTCGTGATCGCGGTCGCCGCCTTCAACATCGTGTCGACGCTGATGATGGTCGTGCGCGACAAGCGCGGCGACATCGCGATCCTGCGCAGCTTCGGCACGACGCCGGGAAGCGTCGTCGCGATCTTCGCGAGCCAGGGGACGTTGATCGGCGTGGTCGGCACGTTGCTCGGCGTCGCGCTCGCGCTGCTCGTGAGCTGGCAGCTCGGCAACATCGTCGCGCTGCTGCAGAGCTGGCTCGGAATCAATCTGCTGTCGGCGGACGTGTATTTCCTGAGTGACTTGCCCACGCAGTTGCGGCCGTTCGAGATCGCCGAGATCGCGCTTCTCGCGCTCGGGCTCGCGATCGTCGCGACGTTGTATCCGTCCTTCAGCGCCGCGCGCCAGCCGCCGGCCGAGGCGTTGCGTTATGAATGAGACCCCGTCGGCCGTGCTCGAGGCGATCGGCCTCGTGAAGACGTTCGCGGACGTCGGCCGCAAGATCGAGGTGCTGCGCGGCGTCGAGCTCGAAGTCGCGAAGGGCGATCGCGTCGCGATCATCGGCGCGTCGGGGTCCGGCAAGACGACGTTGCTGCAGCTCTTGGGCGGGCTCGACGAGCCGACGGCGGGCGAGGTGCGCGTCGCCGGCGAATCGATGAGCCGCGCGAGCGACGTCGAGCGCGGCCGGCTGCGCAATCGCGCGCTCGGCTTCGTGTACCAGTTCCATCACCTGCTGCCCGAGTTCACGGCGCTCGAGAACGTCGCGATGCCGCTGCTCGTGCGCGGCACGAGCTCGCGCGACGCGGCGGCGGCCGCGCAGGAGCTGCTCGAGCGCGTGGGGCTCCGCGAGCGGCTCGAGCATCGTCCCGGCGAGCTATCGGGCGGCGAACGCCAGCGCACGGCAGTCGCGCGCGCCCTCGTGACCCGGCCGGCCGCAGTGCTCGCCGACGAGCCTACCGGCAATCTCGACCGGCCCACGGGCCTCAAGGTGTTCGAGCTGCTGCTCGAGCTCAACACGGCGCTCGGCACGAGCATCGTCGTCGTGACGCACGATCCCGATCTCGCGCGGCGCATGGATCGCGTGCTCGAGCTCAAGGATGGGCTGCTGCAACCCGCGTAGCGCGCGGCGAGTGTTTGCGGGCTGGCCGCCGATCGTCGTGATCGCGGCCGCTTGGTTCGCCGGGACGCTCGCAGTGCATCAGCTCGCGCGGTTGCCGAGCGCGGGCGCGTATGTGCCGCTCGCGCTCACCGCGCTGCTCGCGCTGCGCTTTGCGGCGACGCGGTGGGTTGCGTGGGCGATCGCGGGGTTCGCTTGGACCGCGGTCACCGCGCAGCAGCGGCTCGACGAGAGACTCGCGCCCGATCCGCCGCAACGCGACGTCGCGATCTCGGGGTATGTCGATGGCTTTCCGACCTTCGCCCCGGGACAAGTGACGTTCTCGTTTGCCGTCGCCGAGCCGCGATCCGAAGGAGTGCCGCCGCTCGTGCGGCTCACATGGTATCAGCCGCCGCGGCCGATCGAGGCCGGCGAGCGGCTCGAGCTCGTCGCGCGGTTGCGCGCGCCGCACGGAGCGCGCAATCCCGGCGGCTTCGACTACGAGCAGTGGCTGCTAGTCACCGGGCATGGTGCGACGGGTTACGTGCGCGCCGAAGCGCACGCGGCGCACGCGGAGCCGACTTTCGCGAGCGCGTGGCTCGCGCTGCGCGCGCGGATCGCGGAGCGGATAGGCGCAGCGCTTCGAGACCCGGACGCCGCGGCGCTCGTGACGGCCCTCGCGATCGGCGAGCGCTATCGATTCACCGAGCAGCACTGGGCCGACTTCAGGCGCACCGGCACGAGCCATCTCGTCGCGGTGTCGGGCTTGCACATCGGCATGCTCGGCGTGCTCGTCTTCGTCGTGCTGCGCGCGCTCTGGATCCGGCTGCCGCAACCGCTCGCGAGCCTCGACCTCGAAGTCGCCGCGGTCGCCAGCGTCGCGAGCACCGCGTACTACTCCGCGCTCACAGGCTTCGCGATCCCGGCGCAGCGCTCGCTGCTGATGATCGCGATCGCGCTCGCGCTGCTCGTGAGCCGGCGCGCGGTCGGAGCGTTCCAAGTGCTCGCGGCGACGCTGCTCGCGGCCGTCATCTGGGATCCGTTCGCGCCTCTGTCGGCGTCATTCTGGCTCTCGTTCGTTGCGGTCGGGATCCTGCTCGCGCTGTCCGCGCCGCGCCGGCTCAAGGTCGCCGCCGAGACGCGCGCCCGCCACGCCGCGCGCGCGGCTGTCGAGATCGGCGCGCTGCAGTGGTCGATCGGTTGCGCGTTGCTGCCGCTCACGGCCGTGTTCTTCGGCGAGATCTCGGTTGTAGGGCCGCTCGTGAATCTCGTCGCGATCCCGCTGTTCAACCTCGTGCTCGTGCCTCTCACGCTGCTCGCGACGCTGTTGCTTCAGGTGGACGCGTTGGCCGCGACGCTCGCGACGCCGCTGCTGCACGCGGTCGGTTGGCTCGCGGCGCAGACCGTTGCCGGACTGCACGCGCTCGCGAGCGAGCCGTTCGCCGCGCTTGCGGTGTCCGCGCCGCCGCCGGCGACCGTCGCGCTCGCGGCGAGCGGCGTCGCGCTCGCGATGCCGGCGCATCCGCTGCCGGGGCGCCGGCTCGGCTGGCTCGCCGTGCTGCCGATGTTTTGGCCCGCGCCGGACGCGCCGGCTCCGGGCGACGCGCGCGTCGTCGTGCTCGACGTCGGACAGGGGCTCGCGGTGAGCGTCTCGACCCACTCGCATCGCCTGTTGTTCGACGCGGGTCCAAGGTTCGGCTCGGGCTTCGACAGCGGCGAGGATCTCGTCGTGCCCGCGCTCGCGGCCGGCTGGCCGCGCGTGCTCGATCGGCTGATCGTGAGTCACGCCGACAACGATCATGCGGGCGGCGCGCTGGCCGTTCTCGCCGCGTATCCACTTGCGGAGCTGCTCGAGGGCCCGGACGTCGCGCTGCGCGGCCGCGTGTGCACGCGCGGCGAGCGATGGGAATGGGACGGCGTGCGCTTCGCGATCCTTCATCCGCCGCTTGAGTTCGGACCGCTAGGCAACGAGAGCTCGTGTGTCTTGAAGATCGAGGCGCGCGCGGGGTCCGTGCTGATCACCGGAGACATCGAGGGGAGCGCGGAAGGTGCGTTGCTTCAGGCGGGCGAGCTCGCGAGCGACGTCGTCGTGGTGCCGCACCACGGCAGCAGCACGTCGTCGTCGGCGCCGTTCGTCGCCGCGACGCGGCCGCGCTACGCGCTCGTGTCAGCGGGCTATGCGAACCGTTGGGGCTTTCCGAAGCCCGCGGTGCGTGCGCGCTGGGCACAGAGCGGAGCCGCGGTCGCCGTGACGGCCGATGGCGGTGCGTTGGCGGTGACTCTCGACGAGCATGGCGTTGCGGTGGCGGCGGAGCGCGAGCAGCATCGGCACTACTGGCAGGCGGCCAGTCCAAGCCGACCGTAGTCGATCGCGTGAAGGTCGGCGGCGTGCGCGAGCGTGGCAAGCCCCCGCGCGGCCCCAAACGTGCGCTAGCTCTCGTTTTGGTCGCGAATAGCCCTTTGGAAACAAGCTTCAGGGCGCGCCGGCCTCCCTCAGCGGGTGTTGCGTCAGCCCCGGCACCGCGGCGAGCGGTGTCGGGGTTTCTCGTCTCTTGAGCCGTGGACGCGCGAGCGTAGAGTCCGCGCCCGCTTCGGCGATCATCACGTCCGCCTACCATGCCGTTCACCATCCCCGAACATGCCGCCCAGCGAGTCAACGCTGCCGACTACGACGCTCTAGGTCGACTGACGTCCGTCATTGCTGACGGAGCGAAGGTCGCGAGCTATGAGTACGACCAAGCGGGGCGCCTGGCTCGCACGAAGGACCCCGGCGGCCTTCGATCCTATGAGTACGTTGGCGACAACGCGCAGCGGGTCGGCTTCGAAGACACAGATCTCGAGATCGACACGAATGATCTTCGGTCGATAACTCGGTTCTCAAACGATCGGGATTGCGATCGGCCGGCAAATACACAGCAGAAGATGCTGCAGTCGACTTATCGCTTGCCTATGACGTCGTTGGCAACCTAACGGATCTCAACGTGGAAGCGGTGAACGGACAACGCAGTGCGCAGACCTACGTAATCGGTGAGAACGATCAGTTGACCAGAATCCTCAACAATTGCCGTACTGACCTAGTCTTCGAACACGACGCCTCCCGCAAACCTATACGAAGATCTCTCGGAACGAACGAGACGTCCTATCAATACGATGTCGTGGGCCGCCTCTCAGCGGTCTATCAAGGCACTCAAGAGATTCTTGAGTCTGAACACGGGTGGGAGCAGACTTCCACTCTTCCGGGCGGCACGGGACATGCATGGGAAGGCCGGCCGCAGCATCTGCCCAGGCGCCGTCGCAATACCGTGCGAAAACGAGAAAGCCGAGATCGACTATGAAGATCCACCCTCTCAACGCGCTGTTGTTGGGCTTCGCCCTTGGCGGCCTCGCGCCGCCGGCCGCGGCCGCCGACCGCGTCCGCGCGGGACAGTGGGAGACGACGCTGAACATGCTCGGGCGGACGGTGACGAGGTCGATGTGCATCTCGCCCAGCGACGCCGCCGCGATCAACGGCGATGCGGCGTCGATCAAGGGCTATACGGAGAAGGTGTCGGCTCCGGCGGGTTGCAAGGTGACCGATGTCAAGATCAGCGGCAACCAGGTGAGCGTGACGACCGTTTGCGCCGCCGGGAAGGAGAACGTGGGCACGACCACCTATCACGGCGACAGCTCCGAAACCGTCAACACGAACGGCGCTAAGTCGCAATCGAAGTGGGTCGGCCCGTGCAAGTGAATGCGACGCGGCAAGCCTGCCGTGCGGTTCGCCGGGGGCGCGCCCCACTGATCGGGTCAGCTACGGCTTGCCGGAGATGTAGCTGCCCGGCAGCCCGAGAACGCCGTATCCCGGCTTGAACGACTCGGGCCCGGCACGCACGACGCCGAATCCTTCTGCGGTCACGCCGGCTTCGACCATCGGCACGCCGCCCGAGCTGCTCAGGCGCAGCAGTCCGCCCTTGTAGGCTCCCTCGACCAGCATGCCGACTTCGGTTTCCGCATCGTTGGAAACCGAGAACTTCCCCTTATTCTGGCCGGTCACGTACATCCGCCCCTTGACCTTCCCGGTCGCGTCGGCCACGAACGCCAATCCCGGGCCGCCATTGCTCTGTCCGATTCCCGCGAGGACCTTGCCTCCGCTTCCGAAGAACTTCAGCACGTAGTGGCCGTCGTCGGGCTTGCGTCCGAGGTCGATCCGGATGCCGGCGGCGTCGACGACGCGCAAGCCGGCCTGGTCACCGACGGCGCCGACCGATGTCGCGAGATCTTCCACCGTGGCGGAGTAACCGGTGAAGGTTCCCCCGCTGTCGTTGGCCGAGATTCGGGCCGCCAACTTGCCAGCGCTGTTGTAGATCGCGACGAAGCCTTCCTCGACATGGAAGATCCGCTTCCCAGCGCGGTCCACGACGTCGAAGGGAGCGGTGACCCGGTTGCCCAGTTCCCCGCGATTCGCGGCGTCTTCTAGGTTCTTGACCCGCGCCTCGAGCTCGGCGATCCGCCTCTTGTCGACCGCCTGCGCGTCGCCCGACCCCGTCTTCGGGTCGGCGACGCCGGGCTCGGGCACGGCCTTCTTCAGGTAGAGACTTCGCTGCTCGGCCGAACAGGTGGCCGACATCGCGACGGCGCGCAACACGCCGTCGGGCGCCACGCAGACATGGATCGCCGTGGTGTTGTCCAGCATCGCGTTCTGCGCCTGCGCATTCGGGCTCAGCCAGGGCGGCACTGCGATCACCAGCGCGCCGCAGGCGAACGCCAGCGACGTCCGAATCCGATGGTTCATTCGCACCTCGAGTCGTCTGCCAAGCACGTCGAACGTTTGGCTCACGGCACACATCCTTCGCCACCGGCGCAGCCGAGAAAATAGCTGCCTGGAAGGCCGGACTTCGGGACGAGCGGAAAGCCGGCCCGCGGGCCGGTGAGCACGACCCCGTAGCGGTCGTCCTTCACACCCATCTTGACCATCGGCTCGCCGGTCCCATCGCCGATCGCGAGCAGTCCGCCGGCCGACGCGCCTTCGGTGAGCGACACGACGGCCGTGCCGTCGCCGTTGTAGAGGTCCAGCGCTCCCTTACCGTCGGCGATCGTCATCGTGGCCTTTCGACTGCCCGTCAAGTCGCTGACGACCAGTGCGCCCGTTCCGGCTCGCGATTCGCCGATCGCTGCCAAGGGCTCGCCCGAGGATTTGAGCGAAGGGAAGCGCAAGGCATAGGTGCCGGACCCGAGGGTGCCCAGATCGAGGTAGGGTACGCCCTCCTCGGAGATCCGCACGCCGGCACTCGTGTCCGACGCGCCCACTGTTACCGAGGGCGAGCCGTTGGCCGATCGACCGGTGAAGAATCCCCCGTTGGCGGTTGCCGAAATGACGGCGAGCGCAGCGCCGGCCGGGTTGTACAAGATCGCCCGCTGCGGCGCGACGGCGAAGATCGGGCGTCCCTGCGGGTCGACCACGGTGAACAGCGATGACTGCCGCAGCTTGTCGAGACGGCTGACCAGCTGGGCAAGGGCATCGTTCGGAAGGCCGGGCGGCGCCGACGGATCGGCGCCACAGTCGAGACAGTTGAGGCTCTTCTTGTCGGCCCGCTCGATGGCCAGCGGCATCGCACCGGCGCCGCAGCCGCGATCGGTCGCCGCGTGAAGGACCGAATCCGACGCCACGCAGACGACTAATTTGTCGCCGGTTCCCGCCGGCGACGCGCCGGGAGGCGATCGGGAGACGGCGGGCGCTTCCTGAGCGACCGCCATCCAAGCCAGCGACGCAACGACCGCCGCGCCTGCGACGGCGACGGCGAGCGGACGCGAAACGATTCGGTCAGGTGTGTTCATGGTGCTGGCCCGGCTTCGACCAACGGCGCGTCGATGGCCAGAAGCAAGACGCCGGAGCGCCAGAGATGCTTGTTCATTCCCCTCTCCGGTCGTCGCAGCATCTGGTCGGCTCGCCACCATCGGTGCAATTCTGCACACCGAATCGCCCGGCACAAGGAGCAGCGCGGATGTCCGGGCCGATCGCCGGGTGGCGACATACCGATCGGATCAAGCAGGAGTCGGAGCCGATGCTCGGCGAGAACGCAAGGAGAAGGCACTTGCGGGCCGCTAACGTTCGCTCGGGACCGCCCATTCGCGGTCCCATCGGGCCGGTTAGCGGCGATCTTCTCCGGTCGGCCGGCGCTGCGCTAATATCAGCCGGTCCAGGACGCGTTCGGGCGTCCACGTAAAAAGAACAGCGCCTTCGGACTGCGGCGCCGCATTTTCGAGCCAACCAGGCGGAGGTTCCTCCCGATGCCCGGCAACACGACCGGCGTGTATGCGTCGATCGCCGTTGTGTCGGTCGCGCTTGCTTTGTGGTCGGCGAATGGTCACCCGCAGGCGCGGGGGCCAAGCACCGAGCCGACCATCTTCTGCGTGGGCGCCGGCGGCGCACTCGTCGGCCGCAACCGCCGATGCGCACCGCGCGAAACCGAACTGCGCATTGTCGTCGGCACGAGCGCTGCTTCGGCGTCCACCGATGCGGGCAGTGCTGCATCTGCGCGCTCCGGTCCGGCTCCACGAGACCCTACCGTCGAGCTCGAACGGCGAGTAAGCCGGCTCGAACGCTCGTCCGTATTCGAGGTCGTGACGACAAACGGCGACCCGGTGCTTACCGTCGCACCCGGAGGCATCCAGGTTTACAACGGTGCCCGGCTCGCGGTCGCAACGATTCCAGCCGATGACGAAGGCGGAGCATTCGATGTCCGGTCCGCGAGCGGTGTGCTAGAGGCGTCACTGCGGGCGGACGGCACGGGCGTAGAGCTCGCCGTGACGGATTCCGGTCGGGAGCGCCTCACGCTCGGACGCCGCGACACCCCCAACTATGTCTTTCGAGTGCCCAAAGGTGAGGGCTTGGTGGCCGGGATCGGGGAATCCCGCGCAGCGACTGGTGTCCTGATCATCGGCGATAGCGAAGGGCGAACGCGCGCGTCCATGGCAATCGCCGGCGACAAAGCGGCGCTGGGCGTGTTCAACGGGGCAGGTCAGGCCGTGCTGTCGCTGACGGAAGGCGCCACGCGAGGCGGTTTGCTCGCCATCGGCAACGAAAGGGGCGATCCGATCGTCAAGATGGGCGTCAATGAAGACCGTTATGGCGTGGTGCTGACGGGCCCCCGGGCTGGATTCCCGTTGGTGCCGAAATCGGGCTTACCGGGCAGCTACATTCTCGGGTGCAGTGGAGGATCATCATGCCAGCCGGAGTGACTAGCGGTCGGGGACTCGTTCTCGCAGCCGCGGCCAGCTTTGCGACCGCAGGAATGCTGGGCTGGACGACCTCGCGCGTCGAAGCGCAGGGCGGCACCGCTGCGGTGCATGCCTGCGCGGCAATCGACGGCGCGCTCAGGCTCAGCGGCTCCGCGAGCTGCCCGGACGGGCAACGAAGCCTCTACTTGGCCCTGTCGTCCACCGCAACGCCGCCCGCGCCCGCGAGCGATGCGACCGCACAGGCCGGTCAGGGCGGCGCGGCGGATCGCGAGCTGGCCGATCTCGACGCGCGAGTCGCCCGTCTCGAGCGTGCGGCCGGCAACGGCGAGCTCGCCGCGAGAGTCGTGGCACCGTTCGAGGTGGTCGATCGACAAGGCAAACTCATTTTCTCGGTGCGGGAAGGCTCCGTCGCCGTCTTCAACGGCAGCGGCAAGAAGGTCGCCGAGATCCTGCCGACCGACGCCGGTGCTACGATCAACGTGTACTCGGTAACCACGGATCTCAAGGCCGTCATGGGAGCCGGTACGAAATCAGTGGGCGTCTCGATCATTCAGGGATCGGAGCGCAGGATCGATCTCGGCCGGGACGCGAACCAGGGCAACTACCGCATGCGGTTCTTCTCTGAGACCGGCAAGGACGTCGCCGCCATCGGCGAAGGCGCGGCCGGCGGTGCCGGCGTCGCGGCCATTGCGGATCGTGACGGCAACATCCGCGCGCGCATGTACGTGAGCAGCGACAACCACCGGCCGGTTTTCAGGATCGACAGCTCGAGCACGCAGATCGCGGTCCTGACGGAAGGCGCGAATCGGGAAGGTCTCCTGCAACTGTTCAACTCAGCCGGGGAGCGTATGGTGGAAGCCGGCGGCACGGCCGAAGGCGTCGGCGTCGTACGGGCAGGTCCGGAGTCTTTCAAGCCAGGCTACGGCGTCTTGGGCCTGCCGGGCAGCTACCTGTCCGGCAAACCATGAGCAATCCGTGAGCGTACCGAATCACGCAGGCCGGCGATTCTTTCTGCGCGGCCTCTTTGCCGCCGCCCTCGGCGCTGCGACGTTGCTCTCTTCGCTCGGGCTGCGCGCCGCCGATGACGTGCTCGCGCGCGTGCGCGATGTCTACGCGACGCTCCAGACCTACGGCGACAGCGGGACAGTGGTGGTCGACTACGGCACGGGTTCCAGAGATCGCTACACCTTCGCTACGGCCATCGCCCGCGCGCCGCGGGGATTCTATTTCGACTTCCGCAAAGACAACGGCGATCGCTACGTGATTTGGGGCGATCCGGATGCATATCATACGTGGTGGAAGACCACGGGCGTTCAGGAAGACTACCCTAACCCAAACAACGTCGGCGCTTTCGGCACGGCGGGCGCACAGACGGCAGGCGCCGCGATGAAGATTCCGACGTTGTGGTATGCGAAGGCCAACCTTCAGGGCCCATTCACCAATCTCGCAGACGTAGCGCTCGAAGGCGAAGAGCAGATCGGCGACCGCAATTGCTATCGCCTCAAGGGCAAGACCGCCGATGCGTATGGTGCCACCGGGCGACGCGTCAACGCGCGAACCGTCACCGTCTGGGTCGACACCGAGTCTCTCCTCATTCGCAGAATTGTCGAAGTCCCCGACAACGTCCTCCCGGGACACGTCGATCGGACGACTACGACGTTCGAGCCCACCGCAAACGGCGCGCTCGACGCCGGGCAATTTCGTTTCAAGCCACCGGAACCGTGAGACGAGGACGCGTCTGGGGTCGGGAGCGATCATGACAAACTACAAGACGGCGTTCGCAACTCTGGTCCTCACCGTCGCGCCCGCGCTGCACGCTGCACCCACCGTGCCACTCTGTCCCGGCTTGACGCTCGTGACCGCCGTCAATCAATCGGGCGGCGACTACGAGTCCATCAAGACGATCGAAACCGTGAACGACGACGGGGTGCGCCTGAAGTACTCCGTGGAGCGGCTCGTCGACGATTTCCTATCGAACGATCCGCCGAAGCTCACGAAGTTCACGCTCTACCGAACGGTCCGACGTGTCGACCTCGTCTCGGCAACGCTCTACGAGCAGCAATTCTCGACCGAGTTACCCGAGCTCATCCCAGAAACGACGGCCATCGGCACGTCCTCGGCCGTGCTCGAGGCATTGAAGACAGCGGGGGAGTCGAAGCTCGGTATCTTCATCGCATATAGTCAGAAGCAGCCCTCGATCGATCGCAACGTTCATCCGAACGTCTTCGACAATCAGATGGTGGCAACGGTCACCCGAGTCGGGACCGTGCCCGTAATGATTCCGGTGATCCTCAATGATGAGCCGATCATGCTGCCGGCGATTCAGGCACAGGGTGATTTCTTCGGCGACAAAACGGAGTTTTTCTTTCTGGACGACCCGGAGAACCCGATCACGCTGAAGTTCCGATTCGGCATCGACGGCAACAAGATCGATCCGACGATTGCGAAACTCCGCGGCATCGAGACCCCGCCGAGCGCGGACAAAGACGTACTCCAGGTCGTGAAGATCACGGCGCGGTGCGCCCAGGGCAACCTGCAGTCAGGCGACGGGCCGCCGAACAGCGGGCCGGCGGTTCCCGGGAGCGGGCTCGGAGCGGGTGCGGCATCGGCCGGCGGAGCGGGCTCGGGCGCCGGAGCGGGCTCCGGCTCCAACTCGGCGGCCGGTGCGGGCGGGGCCGTGCCGACCGAGCCAGGCGCCGGCGCCGGCGCGGCCGACAATCTAGAGCACGCACTGGCGAAGTCCGGACACGTCGACATCTACAGCATCTACTTCTCGTTCAACAGCGACGAGATCCGCGACGAGTCGGAGCCCACGTTGCGAGAGATAGCCGACATTCTGCGTCGTCATCCGGATTGGAAGCTGGCGGTCAATGGGCACACTGACAATATCGGGAGCGATCAGTACAACCTCGATCTATCGAGGCGTCGAGCAGTGGCTGTCGTAAACACACTCAGCCAAAGGTACGGTATCGCCGCGGCCCGTCTGGTGGCCTCCGGGTTCGGCGAATCGCAGCCGAAAGACACCAACGACACGCTGGAGGGGCGTGCGAAAAACCGCAGAGTCGAGCTGGTGCGATCGTGACTCGCGCCGCTGATGCCTCGAGGCCGCGGTGCAGCGGCCGCGCGACGTCTTTCGCGCCGCGCTTCTCATAGCCATCGCGGCAACTGCCGTCATCCCGCTCCTCATCGTCGTCCGCTGCGCCGCGCCGCGTTGCTACTTATCGCTCGCCGGCTCGGTCGCGGCTGGTGAAGTGCCGCCAAACCGGGGACGATCGAGCTACACTGGCTCCCGCAGAACGCCTTCGCGTTCATCCGCAGCGCCTACAACAAGCGATGCAAGGTGTGCGATCCGGCGCGGAGTCGCGGGCGCTGACCCGTCGGCCCGTCGGTCTCGCGAATTCCTTTACTCTTACCGCTGCCTCGGACGTCGCCGAGGTCGTCGCACATTCTCCGGTGCGACATCACGTAAGGTATCGATCTACAAGGCCAGATTTAGATGAGTGCCGGGAGAGCAGTTCCGAGGCGGCCCACACGTGGCTGAGTGAGCTAGCCGTGGGGTTCCGGGCGAGCTCGCCAGATACTCGGTCAGTCTCACGCACGAGCAGCTTGCGGAGTTGCAGCGCGTCCACGAGGAGACGCGAGTACCCAGATGCTCTCGAACGAGATGTACGCGGGCAAGCTGCGCTGGGGTCGCACGGAGTGGAAGAAGAAGTTCAAGGCGAGCACTCGCGTGCCGCGAGAGCGCGAGGAGTTCATCTCGCTCGACCGCCCCGATCTTGCCATCGTTTCGCGCGAGCTGTGGGACAAGGTGCAGCGCTTGCGCGACGCGACAACGCGACCCAAGGACGAGTCGCGCGGCCGGCGCGGCGGGCGATGGCCGAAGCACATCCGGTTCGGGCTGCGCGACGGACACAAGTACTCGTGCTTCCGTCGGCGCGTGACTCGCGTGCGCGGAGCGCATCGTGTCGCTCGATCTCACGCACAGCGCCGCGATGGCGGATCAGCTGCGCCGACTGGAGGCCCGCCGCGACGCGCTGCGCGCGGAGCTTGTTCGTACGTCAAAGCACCGCCAGTTAGACGACCTGTCCGAGCGCGTGCCGGATGCGCTGCGCCGATGTGCCGACGAGGTGGGGCGCATGGCCGACCTGGCCGACGAGCGCGTGGTGCGTCGCGCCCAGGTGTCGCTGCGGGCGCTGCTGGGCGACGGCATCAAGCTGGTGCCGGACCGAGCCGGCCGCTTCCTGATCGCTCACATCGAGGTCGAGAAGCGTGCGGTACCTCTCATTGCGGACAGCCGTGTGACAACTAGCCGTTTCGAATCAAGCCGTAGCGCGCTATAGTTCCGCCAGCCTCAGGAGGCCCACGAAATCCGATGCTTGAAATCGTCAAAGCCGGCGGCTGGCTCATGGTGCCGATCGTCGTGTGCTCGATCGTGGCTGTCGCAATCTTCTTCGAGCGCCTCTGGACGCTGCAACGCAAACGCGTCGTGCCGGCGAATCTCACGGCCGAGATCTGGGAGCTCGTGAGGCAAAACCAGCTCGACGCGCGGCAGATTGCGCGCGTTGCGCAGAGCTCGGCGCTAGGTCAGGTGCTCGCGGCGGGGCTCGCGCACCGGCATGCGCCGCGCGAGGTGATCAAGGAGAGCATCGAGGACAGTGGGCGGCACGTCGTGCACGAGCTCGAGCGTTATCTCGGGCCGCTCGGCACGATCGCGGCAATCTCGCCGTTGCTCGGACTGCTCGGCACCGTGTCGGGCATGATTCGCGCGTTCACCGCGATCACCGCGCAGGGCGTCGGCAACCCGACGGTCCTTGCCGGCGGCATCGCCGAGGCGCTGATCACGACGGCCGCCGGCCTCACGGTCGCGATCCCGTCCCTGATTGCTTATCGTTACTTGCGCGGCCGGGTGGAAGGCCTGGTCGTGTTGATCGAGAAAGAGGCGATTACCTTCATCGAAGCGCTGCTGCAACACCAACGTACCGGGGTTCTTGGAGTGCCCGATGAGGCTGCAAAGCCGCTCAAGAGAAGAGCCTGAGATCAATGTAATCTCGCTCGTCGACGTCCTGCTCGTGCTCGTGCTGTTCTTCATGGTTTCGACGAGCTTCCTGCGCGAGACCCAGATCAGCCTCCAGCTCCCCGAGGCGACGACGGACCGGAACATCGATGTGCCGCGCGAGGCGCTCGAGATCACGGTCACGCAGAGCGGAAGCTACCTCGTCAACGGCCGCGAGCTCGTGAACAACGAGCGGCGTACGTTGCGGGCCGCGATCGAGCGGCTGGTCGGCGAAAAGCGTGATATGCCCGTCTTCATCCGCGCCGACGCCGCGGCGACGCATCAAGCCGTGATCACCGCGATGGACGTGGCGGGCCAGCTCGGCTTCGTCAAGATCAACATCGCGACCATTACGCCCGCAGCTTGACTCGAGGCGAGCCGGCGCCTGCCTAAGCGCTGCGGCCGGACGAGACGTAACCCATGCAGCTAAGCGGTCGCTCGGACCTTGTCGCCGTCTACAAGCGGCTGTTGGCGTACATGCGCCCGCATTGGGCGATCATGGCGCTCGCGATCGTGCCGGCGTCGGTCTACGCGATCCTGAACACCACGGTTCCACTCGTGATGAAAGAGGTGATGGAGCGCCTCGAGCATGCCGCGAAGGGCGCGGGGCACGCCTGGGAAATTCCGGTGCTGATCGCCGTGCTGTTCCCGCTCCGCGCCGTGATGGACTTCCTCACGATCTACGGCCTCGCGTGGGTCGGCCGCTCGGTGATCCGCGACCTGCGCAACGAGCTGTTCGCCCATTATTTGAGCCTGCCGACGCGGTTCTTCGACCAAGGCTCCTCAGGCGCGCTGATCTCGAAGATCACGTACAACACGGAGCAGGTCGCGGACGCGATCTCCAACGCCGTCGTGATCGTGATGCGCGACACGCTCGCGATCGTGCTTCTGGTCGCCGTCATGCTGAAGATGAGCCCGCGGCTCACGCTGCTGATCTTGGTCGTCGGCCCTACGGTCGGCTTCGTGATCGGCCGGATGAGCAAGGCGTTTCGCCGCTACAGCACGCGGATACAAACTTCGATGGGCGACGTCACGAAGGTCACGGAGGAGTCGCTGCACGGCCAGCGAATCGTGAAGGTGTTTGGCGGGCAAGAGCACGAGAAGAAGCACTTCGCGGATATCATCCAGCGCAACTTCCGCTTCAACGTGCGGCTCGTCGCGGTGCAGGCCGCGGGCGACAATCTCACCGCCTACACGGTGGTGCTCGGTGTCGCGGCGGTGATGTACCTGTCGTTCAATGACCTGAACGCTCCCGCGTTCATCGGCTTCGTGACGGCGATGGCCATGGTGCTCACGCCGCTCAAGCGGTTGATCAACGTCAACGCGGTCGTGCAGCGCGGCGTCACGGCGGCCGCGGGGCTGTTCGAGATCCTCGACGAGCCAAGCGAGACGGACACAGGCACGATCGCGCTCGGCCGCGCGCATGGCGACGTCGAGTACCGGGACGTCTCGTTCGCGTACGCGCCCGACAAGCTGCCCGCGCTCCGCGGCGTCAGCCTGAGGCTCCAGGCGGGCACGACCGTCGCGCTCGTCGGCCAATCGGGCAGCGGCAAATCGACCATCGCGAACCTGCTGCCGCGCTTCTACGAGCCCAACAGCGGCGCGGTGCTGCTCGACGGTCGCGACATCCGCGAGTACCCGCTGCGCGATTTGCGCCGGCAGCTCTCGCTCGTGAGCCAGGACGTCGTGCTGTTCGACGACAGCATCGCGGGCAACATCGCGTACGGCGTACTCGAGAGCTCGCCGCGTGCGGCGATCGAGGCCGCAGCCGAGGCCGCCTACGTGGCCGAGTTCGCGTCCGAGCTGCCGGAAGGGCTCGAGACTCGGGTCGGCGAGCGGGGCGTGATGCTCTCGGGCGGCCAGCGTCAGCGGATTGCGATCGCGCGCGCGCTGCTGAAGGACGCGCCCGTGCTGATCCTCGACGAGGCGACGTCGGCGCTCGACACCGAATCGGAGCGCCGCGTCCAGGCCGCGCTCGGGCGACTGATGCAGGGCCGCACGACGCTCGTGATCGCGCATCGGTTATCGACGATCGAGAAGGCCGATCTGATCGTCGTGATGCGCGAAGGCACGATCGTCGAGCAGGGCACGCACGCGGAGCTCATCGCGCGCGGCGGCTACTACTCGACACTGCACCGCATGCAATTCGCGGGGTGATCGGATGCGCAGCCCGCGGCCCGCCGTCTCGCGCTCGCTGAACGCTCTGTGGTACGGCGACAGCCCGCTGCGCTGGGTCCTGTTCCCGTTCGCGGCCGTCTACCGGTCGATCGCGCAGCTGCGCCGCACCGCCTATCGTCGCAACCTGATGAAGGTGGTCGAGCTGCCGGTGCCGGTCGTCGTCGTCGGCAACGTGAGCGTCGGCGGCACGGGCAAGACACCGTTCGTGATCTGGCTCGCGGCGCGGCTCCAGGAACGCAATCTGCGCGTCGGCATCGTCACCCGCGGTTACCGCGGCAGCGCGCGCGACTGGCCCCGCGTCGTCGACGCGAAGAGCGACAGCCACGAGGTCGGCGACGAGCCGGTGCTGCTTGCGCGCCGCACCGGCTGCCCCGTGGTCGCGGGGCCCGACCGCGTCGCCGCCGCGCAGCGTCTTCTCGCCGAGCACCGGATCGACGTTGTGATCTCCGACGACGGGTTGCAGCACTACCGGCTCGGGCGGCGGTTCGAGATCGCGGTGGTCGACGGCGTGCGCGGCATGGGCAACGGGCTCTGCCTGCCCGCGGGACCGTTGCGCGAGCCGCCCACACGCATCAACGAGGTCGACGCAATCGTGGTGAACGGCGGCGATTGGGGTCACGCGGGCGTCTTTCGCGCCAAGGCGGTCGTGACCAGCGTATACCGCGTATCGAACCACGAGCCGCGCACGCTCGAGTCGTTCAAGACCGCGCCCGTGCACGCGGTGGCCGGCATCGGCAACCCGCAG
>Ga0326726_10000639_pt1 | contig 31984 bp, 33 predicted proteins | sample MHFenrmetagenome_2_FD_207603 | JGI IMG/M metagenome (GOLD analysis project Ga0326726, IMG submission 207603) | Lab enriched peat soil microbial communities from Michigan Hollow, Ithaca, NY, United States - MHF15MN | ecosystem: Environmental > Terrestrial > Soil > Wetlands > Peat | place: USA...
CACAGAGTCCTTTTTCGTCGAGGTGTGAGCCCATGGTAACAATGGCCACCGGGCTGTTGGCGTCACCTGAGATAAAGTCTCCTTTGACTTTCGGCCATCCACTTGCTGGTGATTTCTTGTCTGCCATCTCTTTCACCTCATCCCACCAGTAATGCCGGCACTAAAATCAGGATCAAAGCACAGAGTAACCCTGCTACAAACCCGATCACACCGGTCGCGCTGACTGCCGAGTCAATTTTGTTCGTCCGTGCCAGGATCTGTGATTTGTAGCGGATGTTTTCCACCATATTTTCGATCGCAACCATCCTGACGGGTCCTGTTGATTTTGCTTCTTCTGCCATCTCTTTCACCTCATCATCATGAATCCGACCAGGGCGAACGAGATGATCAGACCGATCATCAGGCCTTCGATCTTTCCTGCATAGACCCCGGCAGCGAACTTGTCACGGTATCCGATATCGGTCACCATCTTTTCGATGACTTTCAAACGGCCCGTGATGATCGCCATTTCACCGGAAATCGGCTGTACTTCACCGCCAGTCTCTTCTGCGCCACCTGCAGCTTCCTTGACCTCAACGACAATGGGATCCGCAGCGAACGCGCCCGGGTCACGGGCTTTCAGTTCGTTCATTTTTGCCTTGATTGCGCCGAGGTCTTCGCTTTCCATGATGTTGACGCATTCGATCTGTTCCTGGAAGCGCTTGATATGTGTATCATTGAGGTTCTCAATGAAGGGAATAGCGCCTTCAGCCCCGACTACCCTGCCATCTTTCACACCACCCTTGTGGAGAGCGATCATGGTCTGGCCGGCGAGGTGACCTTTGACCTCAGTACCACAACAGAGCATGAAGCGGATGTTGGGGTTTGATATGATGTTGGCGATGACCTTTTCGAGGCCGAGGTTTTCTGTTTTGCAGGATCCGCACAATGCAGCGCCTGCATCACAGAGTCCTTTTTCGTCGAGGTGTGAGCCCATGGTAACAATGGCCACCGGGCTGTTGGCGTCACCTGAGATAAAGTCTCCTTTGACTTTCGGCCATCCACTTGCTGGTGATTTCTTGTCTGCCATATCAGCCCACCTTTATCAGCTGGAATGCAATGATTCCGGCAATGAATAGTCCGATTGCAAGCCCGTACCAGAATGAGGTAATAGTACCAGCGATTGCTAGACCCTGTTCCCTGTTGGGGAATGATGCAAGGAAGTTACCTTCACCTGAGAGCATGTTGATAAGATCGTCACTTGTTGCTTCAAGGACAGCGACCTTCTCAAGCACTGGTGCGAGTGATTCTCCTGCAGAGGTCACGATCCCGATCATGGGATCGGCAACAAGCCCGAATTCCGGAAGTACCAGAACGTATGCCATTTAGTGTCCCTCCATTTCTGGAATCGGCTTTACATCAAGCCATGCAGCAGCGTCACGTTTTGACAGGCAGATATACTGGTTGTAGGTGTATGCCCATCCGACTATCGCAACGATCAGGGATAGAATTGCTGACCCTGCGCTGATGAGTGCAAAGGACATGATTGCAGCGACGATCATGCTCAAAAAACCACATTCAGCGGTCAGCATGAGCATACGGTCCTGTTTCCAGCCGGGTCCCAGAGTTGCATTGAACGGGTGCTGGATTGCGATCGCTCCCAGAAGGAATGCAACGGCGATGAGTCCACCGCCAATGAATGAAATCTGGTTGGAACTTACGGTCATGCCGAGCATTGAGACCGTGCCTGTGGTCAGACCGGCGAACGTGAATCCCCCGGTGATAAGTGCTGCGAATCCCATGAGGGAAAGCGCACCGACTGCTGCCATTTCGGTAAGTGCCTGGACCATTGCCGGGATCTTCATGTTCAGGATATTATTTGATATATACCCCAGAATAAACCCGATAACGGCCGCAAGAACGAGCGCGACGACTGGAGCTGCCATGCCAAATACTGGTTTTGTGGCAAGGAGCATTGCTATCACACCGGATCCGAATGCTATCATACCTGCTGATGGTACACCGGTACCGATACCATAGCTGCACAGCACCTTGATGGTGTGGCTCCCCCAGATCAATGCGGAAACCACTGCAAGGCCGCCGAAGAATGAAAACATCTCGGTGTTGGTGAACATATTGAGGTACGTCAGGTAAAGACACACGAGCGTGCTTACGAGTCCCGCGATCATGATTGTATTGTGCGGAATGCCCCCTTCAATTACTTCAACTTTTACTGTCATCTTCAACACCTCATAGTGCAACGATCAGGATCGCTACAAACCCGCAGAGTGCTGATGCGACAGCGGATCCAACGATTGATCGTGGCCAGCGTTTGAATTTCGGGTCGTGTGGTCCTTCGATAGTTCCTGTGATGTTGTATGCGGTCAGCACTGCATTCACAAGGAACAAGCCGACGGCGAATATACCTGCGGCTGCAACTGCAATTGGCATCACCTGTGCGGGTGGAACACCCATGACTGCCGGGAGCTTTGCCTCATAGAGGCTAAGAAGCTGAAGGTAAATGAGTGTACCGCCAGCGCCCCCAAGGAAACCTCCGGTGACGCCTCCGACAAATGATACAAACGGCAGACCATGACCCTCAGTCCCCTGCGATTTGTATTCGGCTTGTGTGTCTCCGGTGATAGGGTCTTTTGCGACTTTACCTGACGCAGAAGGGATCCCCATGGCAAACACATAGATGAAGTTCACCATCATGCAGGTGATTGCCATCATCAGAGCGCCACCGACTCCACCGGTGATTATTGCAACGACAGGGCCTTGTTCTGCTGCCCATGCACCGCCAAAGAGTCCTGCAAGACCTGCACCAGCTGCCAGCATCGCGACACCTGTTGCGATACCTGGTGCCTGACCCATTGCTGCCGGTGCACCCCCGACTGGTACGAAATGAGTACCGAATCCGATCAGGACACCCCCGACGGTAACGCCGATGAGTGCCATGAGACCAAGGCCCGGTGAAATATACCAGCAGAGTGCGAGGATGATAAGAAGCATAATGACTCCAATGACCATTGCCGTCGGGTTCATTGCGCCGCCTGCCTGTGGTTTTGCTGCGACTGCGGTCATGATGCCACCTTGGCTTCCGTGTATGGGCCGTAATTCTTGCGTGCCCAGACTTCAATGTACCTGTCAGCAACGGTAAAGATGAGGATCATCAGGATACCGACAACGATTGCACCCCATCCGGCACTGATTTTGTCAAAGAGAATTGTTCTCCAGAGTTCCAGGAACACAATCAGACCAAAACAGACACCTGATGACGAACCGCCAATCTTGTGGGTGAAAAAACCATTATCCAGTGAGTTACGTTCACCGGCTTCAGCATAACGGACAATGTTACCTGATGCCGAGATTGGTACACCAGCACCGAACTTCTGGTTCTGGTACTGCCGTTCCTTTCCATAGTACGGGTTGCCTGTCGCAGAACCTGCTGCACCGAGTGCAAGACCCCAGATCAGACCGAGCAGCGGCAGGGGGAATGGGTGTCCCAGAGCACCGTTGATCAGGTGACAGAGTGTTACGGTACAGAATACTGCGATGAAGGCATGTGCCATAGTGACCGACGTCATGGACTTAAGGATGTCCACGTAAACCGGTTGCCCGAACTTGGCGAGACTTGCCGTCCTGCCAAGATATGCGGTGGTTGCATAGACGCCCTGCACTAAGACAGCGAGTACACTGCCAAGGACGATTGCGAGAACCGCGTTTACCTGCATCGCCATAAAAGCCCACGCCAGACCTGCGCCCAATGCACACCAGAGGGCGTATGCTGGGGGTTCACCAGCGATCGCCTTGTTGAAGATGCGGTGCAGGAAATTCATCTGCGGCGCGAGCTGAACCTGTGAGTTCGGGTCACCCTGGGATCCGATGTTGGATTCAGTATCTTCCGCAGAACCGGCTATAGTGGCAAGAGCTCCTGTCAATGCAGTAATTCCAATGCTAAATACAATATCTACCATCTAGCCTCCTCCCTTCGTGCCAATGCACGAGGTATTCAAAATGCAATGCCACGCACATCGAGTTAAAACTCTTTGTGGTTAGTCTAAATTTAGTGAGATCTTAATTAAAAGGTTTCGAAACTTAATTTTCGAGAATGGACTATAAAATGCCCGAATTATAAAACCGGCGTCAATATTGAATTATTTAATCATGTAAATTTACTTTAATGAAAAAAAAGTTTAGTTGAGATTTCAATGCGGGGTTGCTCTCTCTGTCTTGAATATCTTGAAAGAGAAATATTGCGGTTTTAAGAACAGTTCAATAAATTTGAACATATTCGACCGAATTGCTGGAACAAGCCGGAAAAAAATTCTATTCCAGGAATATCAGGACACCTTCCAGACATCGCGACCCACGACGTTTTTACCCCGTGATTTGCCCCAGTGCAGTGTCATGATCGTACTGCCATCCTCCTGCTGAATTTCAACCCTGTTTTTTAACGTTCCCAGCATGCACGGGGTGATTAATTTCCCCCGTAACACGTGAAGATCCTGTTTCCCTTCATCAGGATGTGTTTCAAAAGTAACAATGAAATCATCGTTCATGGAAAGTGCTGAGGTGAGCATTTCCGGCAATAGTTCAATGATTGCTTCTCTCTTCTTTTTTCTCTGCTGTTTTATCCTGGAAGCCATAGAGGAACATGGATTTGTAGGGATTAAAATAATTTCAGGTATCAGTGTAAGAACGGCGAAAGGTACTCAGACTATTAAACTCCTCCCGCTTATTCGATGAGAGCATGGTCGGAAAAGTTTTAGTATTCCGGTTAGGATGATGGCATACATCAAAAATAGCAATCAAAAATACGTGTATCTGATTTTTATTTTGAAACAACTTTACGCATCAACGCCATTACTCCCGGTTTCACTCCCTTTTTCGATTTTGAAGGGAATGCCGACATCGCCATAACAGGGGATTCAAACATTTCCTTATTGAAACGGTCGTTGATTTCATCAAATATCCTCTTGTAAGCAATACAATGAGGATCTACTCCCTGGATTTCACCGGGTGTCGGTGCCATGGCATTATAAGGGCACCCCCCCCGGCAGTATGTTATGTGTTGGCACAACCTGCAGGCTGTATCCACATGATTTTTAAACCGGCTCATCAGTTTCCCTGCTTCCGACTGCATGAGAGCATCCATGCCAGGATGATCCCGAACGTTACCCATGATATATTCCGGCATTCCGACGAAACGATAGCACGGGTAGATATTCCCGTCAGGTCCGACTGCAAACGTATTTCCCATACAATCCACGTAGGTGCAGACCGTTCCCCGGCGGGTGAACACGCAGCGGCAGAGGTCGTTGATATTCATTATGTCGATATCCTGCATGTGTTCGAGGGATTTATCGAGGAGATAGACGAGCAGTTCCCCGTATTCTTCCGGGGGGAGAGCCCATTGGCCGGGATTTTCTGACCGCAGGGAGGGTAATGCAGGGTGTAACTTTAAGGTAAAACCGTTCTTTAGGAAAAAATCAAAAATTTCCTTACGATACTTAACAGATTTGTTGGTAAATGTGCAGATGAATCTCACATTCAGACTGTGAGCCTTCGCAATATCGTAGCCTTTCATCGTCTTGCTGAAGTAACCGGCACCCCGCTGTGAATCAGTGATATCTTCCGGCCCGTCGATACTGGAACCGATCGGAACATGGTACTCTGCTAAGATTTGGGCAATTTCCTTATTCATCCTCCAGAGATTTGTCTGCATGGCAAACTCTGGGTTAAGATCCTGTAATCCCTCAGCGAGCAAAGGCAGGGCCTGACGGTAGAAATCGGCACCCGCAAGCAGGGGTTCACCCCCGTGGAAGGTGAACGTGACGCGGTCAGTCCGGAAATCCTTGAGCCAGGCAACAACGTCCCTGACGGTGTCAATGCTCATGATGGGGGATCCCTCTTCAGAACTCCAGCAATAACTGCATTTCGAAGGACAACCCAGAGTAGGGATGAGCATGACGTGAAAGGGATTTTTCATTACACTTTTTTCCTTTCTTCAGAGTATAATTGTTTTCATTGGACGGTATTTTACAAAAAAACGGTGAAAACCCCGGGGAAGTTCAATTCTCCAGACGCGAGGAAAAAAACCTATGAAAAGAGACATCTGTTCGCACAGCCAAAAGTCATACTCTCTTGCCACCAGGGCATCTTCGACGGGGCAAACGCATGCACGGCGAGTATTCTCCTGTGCTCTTCTGTGAACCTTATAATTTCTCCGCGTAGAATGTTCACTTTCACTGAGTTGTGAGTCTGCGTTTTGGTGTTGAGAAGGGAATTTTTAAAAAAATTATAGCTGGAAGAACTGTGATCAGGATTCAACCTGCTTAACCAGGTTTTCCATTACTGCATCCACCGTTTTGCGTGTCGGTGACTCTGCATGCTGGAGAATAAATGCCCTTCCTTCATCCCCGGCCTTAACCATTTCGGGGTCAAGAGGGATTGCACCAAGGTAGGGAACACCAAGATCTTCTGCAGCTTTTTTCCCGCCACCCTTGCTGAAGAGATTGATGGTTTCTCCACAATGAGGACAGATCATCCCGCTCATGTTCTCGATTATCCCGATGACCGGCAGTTCCAGTTTTTCGATGAACTTCACTGCCTTAACCGCGTCGATGACGGCAATATCCTGGGGGGTGGTCACAATGACTGCTCCTTTTACATTGGGGGCAATCTGGGCAATCGTTAAGGCCTCGTCACCAGTCCCGGGCGGGAGATCAACAACAAGATAATCAAGTGATCCCCAGTTCACTTCGGCAAGAAACTGCTGGATTGCTCCCATCTTCATTGGCCCGCGCCAGATAACCGGCGAACTCGTATCCGGCAGCAGGAATGCCATCGACATGACTGCAAGGTTTCCGGTCACATAGACCGGCTCTATGGCATGCGCGAGCACCGCGGGTCGCTGGTCTTCAATACCCATCATCTTGGGGATGCTGGGGCCATGGAAGTCCAGGTCGAGCAGGCCGACATTTTTACCATGGTTTGCAAGGGCGAACGCGAGGTTTACCGAGACGGTGGATTTTCCCACACCGCCCTTCCCGCTCAGCACGAGGATAACGTGTTTCACATCAATCTTCGCTTTGGGAGGCAATCCTTTTGGACCACTTTTTGGAGGACTCTGTGGTTGTCCTGAGGAACAGGTCGAACAGTTCTCATCACAATTCTGAGGGTTAGTCGTTTGGTTTGTTGTCATGATGGTGTATCAGTTAGTATCATTAAGCAGCGTTTTTACGCAATCAGTGTTTCTTCTCTTCTTCAGTAACCAGCGAAAGGATCTCACCAGTCCCCCCGATCTGGATGATCTTTCCGCCCCGCATCAGTGCGAGCCTGTCACAGATGTCCCGGACAAAGTCCATGTCATGGGAAACAACAATAAAGGTCTCATCCATTTCGTCGCGGGCATGCAGGATCGAGTGCTTGATATCCTGTTTGGTGATCGGGTCCATGGTACCGGTCGGCTCATCGAGGATCACGAGGCGCGGTTCCCGGATGAGCACCTGCGCAAGCGCGACCCGGTGCCGCTCCCCGTCAGAAAGTTCGCCCGGGAACCGGTTCAGGATCTGCCTGGATTTCTCTTCGGTAAATCCTGCCATCCTGAGCGTGACGACCGCTTTTCTTTGTGCAAGCTCTTTGGGGAACTCGAGACCGATCGAATCGGTGAGGTTATCGAGAATGTTGCGGTGAGGGAACAGGTCATATTCCTGGTGCAGGAGCCCGATGTATTCCTTTGCCCGTCCCCGCTCGTCAATACCGGGTTTTGTCATATCCACCCAGTCATCACCAATGAGGATATTCATCTCGCCACTCGTGGGTTCGATGATGCCGGCGATAATCCGGGAGAGGGTGGTCTTACCCGCCCCGCTCCTGCCAATAATGCCGAAGATTTCCTTCTTTGCGACATCGAATGTCACGCTGTTGACGGCTCTCACCACACCCCGGTCGACGGAGATGTAGCGTTTGGAGACGTCCCGGGCTGCAAGAATCTTCTCGCCCAGTTCCGGTGGGGCTGGTTCATCCAGTTCATGGTAGTCTTTGACAAACGATCTGATTACCTGCTTTGGCGAACCGATGGCTGCTATTTCACCATCAGCCAGGAGGACCGCCCGGTTTGCCATGTCTTCAATCACGTGAGAAAAATGTGAGGTGACGACCATGCCCATGCTATTCCTTTTTGCCGCCTCAATGAGCATCCCGTGCACCAGCCGTGCGGTCTCAGGATCCAGGGTGCCGGTTGGTTCATCGGCAAAAAGCATTGCCGGGTTTTTTGCCAGCTGCCGTGCAAGAACGACCCGCTGCTTCTCACCACCGGACAGGTCACGGGCAATGTGCATCATCCGGTGGGATAGTCTTACCTGGTCAATAAGGTCAGCAGCACGGTTGATAGCGTGTTCCTGGGGATAATTGATATCGTCGAGAGCATGCAGCACGTTCTCGATCACACGATCATCCCCGTAGAGGGCGAATGTACGCTGAAACATGATCGCGGTCCGGTGCATCACTCGGGACTTCATACCGTCACTATGCTCATCCCAGAGATCGATGTCCGCGGCCACGAGATCTCCGCCGCATTCCGGGCATTTCTTACCTGCCCGGCTCTGGACATCCATGAAGGTGCAGTGATCACAGGCTGCCATATGGTAGATAATTGAGCCCCCCGTCGGAGGCTGCTCGACTCCCCGGAGCAGGTGCATGAGGACGCTCTTACCAGCCCCGCTTCTCCCGATGACCCCGACAATCTCACCTTCAGGAATCTCGAATGAGATATAGTTTAACACCTTCGTACCGTCAAACTCCATGCATAAGTCGTTTACGGTAATGAATGGTAATGGCATATTGTTATTCACTCTGCACGGTTAGTCAACCCTGTTTTCTTTCTGGGCATCTGGTTCTGCATCGCATGACTGGCGCTCGCACCTCTCGTCACGACGGCTGCAGGGCCCAAGTCCGCGCCCGATTACCCTGCCCCGTTTTAGAGGGCCGGTTCCATCAAAATTCGGCATTTTGATTCCTCATTGTTTTCGTAGATAATTATTACGCATATGAGCATAAAGATTTAAGGATTGGGATCCTGCAAAAAAACCTTGAGATGGGGTGCGTCTCAATGGCCTTAGGATGATCTTGGGACTTTCATCGGTTCATTGCCCATATCGTCGCATCATGTCCCTTGTATCGGGATCGGTAATACGATCAAAAAAAACTAAAGATAATCGAACCATCACAAGAGAAGAGTCTGGGACAGGAAGGATAATCCCCGGGTTAATCCTGCTTGGGGCACTTCGGGCAGCGCCCTTCTGCTGCCTTCTGGCAGCCGGTCATCTGGATTCCTTTCCCGTTCACCAGTGCATCGGCTATCTTACGTCGGGCCTCATGCAGATCGCGCCACGCGGTTTTGCGCGAAACTCCGAGTTTCTCGGCAGCTTCTTCCTGTTCGAGCCCCTCGAGATCGATAAGCCGAATCAGCTCTATCTCTTCAGGCTGGAGCGATATCCCCTCGCCCTCCTCTTCCGGGCAGCAGCAGGGCTTGTAGCAACGGGATTCTGACGTGCTGTTGATGATCCGCCGAAGACGGGGTCTGCCCCGTCGGGGGCATACGTTCACGTCCTTTTTTTTCTCTGCAGCCATCACATGCTCCTTCATATACTGAGTATCTGGATTAGTATAACAGGATTACCGGGTCCGTTGGATATATTCAATGGGAGTATTGGTGTGGGGGGTGTTTTGGTGCCATCGCTCCTGCACGAGATATTTTCTGATAATGCGGTAAGGTGGTGTTGTCTCACGGTTTTTCTCTATTCTTCCTACTTTATACCGAAAGGAAAAAAAGTGTCCGTAATGTATTCTTTGTAAAAAGCCCGAGATAGCCGGTCCTGCTGAATCATCGAGATTAAAACAGCTGCGGAGTTCCCTGACAGTAAACCAGCATACCTGCAATCCTGATGATTCCATATAGTTCTCCAACAGGTCGGGAACATCGGGATGACGGTCCATCAGACTTTCCTCTCTTTTTCTGAAAAGGACAGAAAAAAATCACTCGTGTGACCAGCTCTGGCCACAGCGGTGATTATTGCCCTGCGCGCTATTTGCTGATCCACAGCAGCACGCATCGGTGTTCTTTTTCAGGGACGTGCAGGCTTCGCGGTGACTGGGACTGCCCGGGCGGTGCCGGTGCTGCTCGCCGCATGCACAGGTATGGATCGGGAAATCATCAGTTTCTTCGTCGAGTTCTGGTATAGTTGGTTCTGGCATTGTGTCACCATTCGTACTGGAAACAATACGATATTTACTCATATGCGCATAAATCATTTAAACTATCGTATCCTGACAGAAGGTGGAGTTATCATCCGGTTCTTCTGATCAGTCTCAACTCATAACAGGGAAAAGGCTCATCTTCATCCCTGAGATATAATCCTCCATGACGCCCCAGTTGTGCCTCACTATCCTTATCGATAACAATACCCTCACGGACCGGTATTTTACTGGAGAGCCCGGGCTCTCGTTCCTGCTTGAGACTGCAGGGAAGAAGATCCTGTTCGACACCGGCTACTCAGATTTATTTTTGTCGAATGCTGAGAAGATGAGAATCGAACTGAAAGAACTGGATATTATTGTGCTCTCCCATGGCCACCTTGACCATTCGGGGGGGATGGTCACGCTCGTCCGACACCTCACGGAAGCAACAATAGAGGGTACTGAGCACCAGGTACCGGAACTGATCGCACATCCCCGCTGTTTCTACCCAAAAGAAAAGATCCCTCTGCAAAATATTGGCTCAATTCTTGACGAAGCTGAAGTACGGCGCCAGTTTCCGGTTAACCTGTCCGGCCGGCCTGTGTGGATCACCGACGATCTCGTCTTTCTGGGGGAGATACCCCGGAAGTTCGCGTTCGAACACACAGATCCGGGAAAGAAAAGAATCCGCCTTCCTGATGGCAAGATGGAACCAGACCAGTTGCTCGACGATTCCGCCCTAGCGTTCCGTTCCGGTGCGGGTCTCGTCATCATCACCGGTTGCTCACATGCCGGGATCTGTAACATTGCCGAATATGCCCGGGACGTCTGCGGGGAGGAGCGGGTTGTTGATATTGTCGGCGGGCTGCACCTTCTCTCGCCCGCCCCGCAGCGGATGAAGAGTACCGGGGAGTACCTGCATGACCTGCACCTTCGAGCTCTGCATGCCTGCCACTGTACGTCGTTAGCATCGAAAATTGTTCTTGCGGGCTATTGTCAGATTGTGGAGACAGGTGTGGGAATGAAACTTGAATGGTAGGTTACGGCTCCCTTTCAGTTCTCATTTTGAGGAAGACAAGTCAGGTACGATTTTACTTTTTCATCCCCCTCTTTCGCACTGCTCTTTTCCTTTAGGGTTCAGGCACTTGTTGATATTCCGGAAAAATTTCCCGTGCAGGAGCAGGTGGGTAATGAGCAGGGCGGCAAATACAAGACTTGAATTATTGTGCATGGTCGTCCACTGGTTTTTTGCGATCCCCAGGAACAGTGTCCAGCCGCTCCCCCGCCCTCCGCCTTCCGGAAAGACGAAGATTCAGGACAAGCCCGGAAACAGGCGACGGGATGAACGTGATCAGGCAGCCGATGTCCACGAGTGTGTTGATGGCGATGCGTTTCATGTTACGACCCTCATTTCTGGTTTGAGGAGGCACACGTGATAAAAACAGCCGGCACCATCACGTAAAGAGTTACGTTTTTCTGCTCTTCCGGATAACAAACCATACCATTCCGATTGTCAGTCCGATAATTCCAATGATCCATGAATTGACGTCAAGAAATGTGATGAGACCAATGCAGGAAAAGGCACCAATAACAGGAATAATTTCATGGTACCGTCTGTTTTCGGACGGCATTTTAAACGCGGCGATATTTGCAAGCAGATAAAAAATCAGCATCGCGAACGTGCTGACCGTGACGACCAGTGCAAGGTCTGCAAGAAGGATTGCGGCGATCATGAATGTTCCCGTGATCCAGATTGCGTAGTGCGGGGTGCTGAAGTGAGGGTGTATCCGGTTGAGAAAGGCGGGGAGGTCCCCCTTTCGTGACATCGCAAACAAGATCCGCGATATCCCCATGATAGTTGTCAGGAGCACACTTGCCGTCGCAATCATTGCACCTGATGAAATGAGAAGAACTGCAGTAGGGCTGCCGGTGACCCCGATTGCATCGGCCAGGGGAGATCCTGACTGTGAAAGACCGGATGCACCGATAAGACCCACAGCAATCACGCTGACCAGGATATAGAGGATCGTGGAGATCGCCAGTGCGAGGTAGATAGATTGGGGGATAGTCTTTTCTGGATCCTGTACCTCTTCGGCCATGATGGTGACACGGGCAAATCCGGTGTAGGCAAAAAAGATGAGTGCAGCACCACTGAGAATTCCTGAAATTCCCGTTGGTGCAAATGGCGTCACGTGACTGCCACTGAAAAATCCCAGGCCGAACGCCACAAAGAAGAATAAAATGAGCACCTTGAGCGTAACGAGAGTATTATTGAGTAATGTCGATTCTTTCAGCCCGATATAGTTGATGATAATAAATATCAGGCAGACAATCGCCGCGATACCTTTTACGGGCACAGCTGGAAACAGGGTCACAAAATAATGGGCAAACCCCAGAGAGACTGCAGCCCCGACAAAGATATTTGAGAAGATCCAGATCCAGCCGGCGATAAACCCCGCAAACGGCGAGATGAGTTTCTGGGCAAACGCGTAGGTGCCGCCTTCTTCCGGGAGATATACACTCAGTTCTGCCACGCTCATGGCGGAGAAGATTGCAATGATCCCTGCAATCAGGACGGAAATAATCATCGCAGGTCCGGAAATGCCGGCGACAATCCCGGTCACAATGAAAATTCCTGACCCGATGATCGCTCCAATGCCGAGAGCCGTAGCACCAAACAGGCCAATATCCCGTTTCAATCCTGCAGGTTCGGGCAGTGCTGGAGACATATGTTAAGCCAGATTATCGTTTATCCCGAGATATATAGAGATCTCTGAAAAACAAATTGAACATAAACAATTTTGATCCCATATTAATCAGGGACTCCTTGAGATTCCTCCGTATGTCAGTCGTCATTGATACGCAGACTGGATCAAAATCATCGGATATATCCGGTGCAAACCTGTCCCAACCGCAATTTTTATCAGACCCGCCACACATTACCAGAGTACTATCGGTGTGATTGATCATGACTGAAGAACGGGAGAGGATTTTGTTAGCAACACAGGCAGCCGCCACCTTTAAACCGGATTACATGACTAACGACAAGCTGGAGGCGGCAACCAAAGGACACGGATCACTCGTTATTCCGGTCTATTGTGCTGCCAATTCCCTTGCGGAGGATGTGTTCTGTGGTATCGGGTCTCCGGACATGGAACTCTTGAGCAGGATGACCCTTGTGGATGCCGCTGCTGCGAGCCTGCCGCTGGATATGGTTATGGAAAAAGCCATCCGCCAGGCAAAGCTGGGCGGTGCTGCTCCTGAGAATGCGGCTTTGATCGTTGCATCGCTCGCTTACTTCACCGGCTCGTGTGCACGATCCGGTGTTCCGTTGGGAAACCGGAAACTTGGGGCAATTGCACGGATGCATGCAGGTGCACCACGGACCAGTGCGATTGCCCTTACCACCGGGAAGTTTACCCACAAAATTCCGGCATTTCCGGCATATCTGGCCGTGTACAACCAGCTGATGGATAAAAAGCTGACCCGGGTTGATGGCGCCATACTCCCTCCCTTCATCGCTGGAGGAGCTATTTATGGTCATAGTACTCTTGGGGAGGATATCAATATTCCCGAGATCGCCCGAAACACGGCAAAAGTGGGTACTGAAGCGATGATTAAAAGTATGCATGGGGCCGGGATAACCGCGTATCCCCTCTGGCCGGCACTCATCGGTACTGCAGTAGCACTCGAGATGATCCATCCTGATGCAGCGCTCGGGGAAGAGTTCGGTGCTTTTGGGGATGTCGATACCGCATATCTCGCAGGGAAAGGTGCGATTGAAGAAGCAAAACTCCCCCCGAAACTTCATGTCCGCGGGACCCGTGAAGAGTACGACACTGCCCGGGTAGTAGGGGACTTTGGGCTCATACTCAAAGATATCGGGGGCCCATCTGTGATTGCCTCCATGGCCCTTGAAGAGATATTTGCCGGGTTTGAAGAAGCTGCCATGATCGGGGCAGGGTTCTCAGGAGGCCCGGTCAACCCGCCGCTTGGTCATGTATGCGGTGACTGCATGCCGGCACTCCGCCTGCTGATTAAGCATGGGGGAGATCCGTACCCGGTTGCTGAAGCGATTACAGCCTATAAAATGAACTCGTTCATCGATCCCGAGATGGCCCTCTGCTCTCTCAATACCATTGCCCGCAAGGCCGAAACCGTTTCCCGTGGATCCGTTTCTCATGCCTGTATTCTCGCAAGTGAGGCGGTCCGTGACCGTGCTATCTACCGCAGGGCTGTCAAAGTATACGAGATGATGAAATCCGGAACATCTGTAGAGGAAGCTGCACGGTCTCTGGATGATGAGAGGAAAGCCGCAGTCGAGGAGCGGGGTTCTGCCGTACTGTCAGGATTTACCGGTCATACTATCAAGTTGAAATTTACCGTCATAAAACCGCAGGGACGACGGACCGATGCCTTCACGAAGAAATACTGGGCGTTTGACTCGTTTGTTTCCTATGATATCTCGATTGACGGCAAACCCTATCATATCGAGAACCTGGCAGCAAAGGCGGTCCCTGAGTTCGCTCTCAATGAAAAAGCCCGGGAAAACCCTGATAGGGGAACAGCGCTCTTTGCCGGAGCAGTCCTTACCCAGGAACTGCAGTATATCGGTCACACGATCATCAATGTGACCGTGCCAGCAGCCGTTGCAGCCCTCCTTGGAAAAGACGAAAAATCCGCTGCAAAAAGCGCAGAGTCTGGTGCCTATCTTACAAAGGCGATACCGGGAGCAAAGGACCGTGCGTTTGACGTTGCGCGGCTTGCAAAAAAGATCTATACCCTCTTAAACCAGCCGGGTGAAGCGTAAGGTTTCAGTCAATGAAAGTACTGGTGATTGACCCGAAAATCGCCGGAATATCCGGGGATATGCTCATTGCGGCTCTCGTTGACCTGACCGGATCTGCGGATCTCCTTGCACCTGTAGCTGATGCCATTTGCGGACTTTGTTGCTGCGATAATTTTTCCTTCGAGGTTCACGACGCAGAAGCAGGGGGAATTGCTGCAAAGAAACTCACGATTGATGTTAAGGAAAAAAACCATAAGACGCATACTGATATGCGGGATTCGATCGAGGAAATTGCAAAAAAAACCGGGCTCTCGGATACCGCCAGATATAAGGCACTCCGGATTATGGACGACCTCCTTTCAGCAGATGCAAAACTCCATCGCTCCGGTTTTCACTATTATGAGATGTCCTCAGTCGATACACTCTTTGATGTCGCAGGTTCACTGGCAATCCTCGATCATCATGACTTTCTGGACGGCGAGATTTTCGGGACACCTCCGGTTCTTGGATCCGGTTTCACCCAAATAGCGGGAGGTGAGATCGCCTGTCCTGCCCCGGTAACACTGGAGATACTCTCCAGGCACCAGATCCCCTATTCCTCATATGCCGTGGACGGCGAGATGACGACTCCCACCGGTGCTGCAATTTTTGCAAACATTACCGACAGGGTTGTTGATGTTTATCCCTCTATGACACCACTGCGGGTGGGGTATGGTACCGGTTCACGTATACTCCATGGCAGGCCAGCGGTGCTCCGGGTGGCAGAGGGAATGAATTTCGATGTGATCCAGGACCGGATCATCATGCTTGAGACAAATCTTGACGACGTTCCCGGGGAGATTGTAGGATACACCGTCGAAAAACTCCGTGAAGCGGGCGCAGTGGATGTTTTTGTAACAACAGCATCCGGGAAAAAGAACCGTCCCGTCCAGATCCTGCATATCATCACAAACCAGCAGGACTACGTTGGGCTGATGGCAATCCTCATGGAGGAGACGGGTACTCTTGGGGTCAGGATACTTGATATTCCCCGCCTGGTTGCACGCCGGTCCCGGCAGGTGATGCGGGTGACCGTGGGAGGAGAAGCATTTGAAGTCAGTGTTAAAACTTCTACCGTCGATGGGAACGTGGTGGCAAGAAAACCTGAATATGAAGATCTCAAAAGAATTGCACAGCACCTCCACGTTCCGTTAAGCAGGGTGAGAAAGGAAGTACTTGCACAACTGGACGCTCTGGCAAGCGATACGTCATGAATGATATGCCGTTTACCAGAAAGAATGTAGCGGACAGTCGCAAGCCTGTCCATGGGCAGTCATACCTCCTGTGCGTGAGAATAAGGCAATTTTTATCATCTCCCCATCGAAGTGTAGATCTATAATGACCACAAAGGAAGTATTTCATGGTGTCCCCGGGATCCTCCGTCCCTTCAGGGAATATATCGAGAAGAAGGGGTTGAAAAAAGGCGACCAGGTTGTCTATTACGGTGTACCGGGGACATGCACGCCGTTTGTCGAACTCCTCGGCTTTGCTGTCCGCTCGATTGAACTCGAACAGGTCTTTGTTCCTATGGTTGACGAGAGCAAGGCACATAAGATCCACCACATTCCCGATATCGGAATGCAGGCCAATGCTGCCCTGGTGAACGTAAAGCCAAAGGCCATTGTCATCATGGGCGGGCTTTCCATGCCTAACGTACCAATACAGGCAGAACAGGTAAAAGCGGTAATTGACCGGCATCCCGGCGCACTGGTCATCGGGGTCTGCTTTATGCATATGTTTGAAAAGGCCGGGTGGCTTTCGACAGTCTCATTTGACTGCCTGATCGATGCAAATATCGATCCGGTTGAAGTGATGAAAAAATCCTGATTATTTTCTGAATACCCGTGGGTGGCAAACCACAATCCAAAGATGTGATTTAAGGCAGAGAAAAAAATTATTTTGATATGTAATGTAGAAAACGCTTGTAAAATTCCTTTTCTGACGCAGGTTGCTTCACCGTTAATACTGTTCTGGTCATTCCTATAGGCTTCAGGGTTGTTGTACCAAATAATTCTCTGAAAGACAGACCGTTTCAAAACGGCGACTTGAACCGGCAATTGATTCCTGAAAAAAAAAAGTGTTTTTGGATGTGATCTTACCTTGCGGGTATGATCAGTGAGCGCTCCCCGGCGGGCATGAACTCGCGGATTGCACCCTTTGCGAACTCGCGGCGGATTTCGGAGAAGTCGAACTTCAGCGACGGGTCGGCGAATGTGATCTTCATCAGGGGGGATAGGGTCCATGCATCTCCGCGTGCAATGTGTGCAGCGCCGGCGATTGCGGCGTACTCTCCCTGGTGACCGACGTTCATTGCATAGTTCGGGTAGTTCGGTCCACGGAGTTCTGCGACTAATCCCTCGTCGGGACGGATCGACATGGTGTTTGCGGAACCGCACTGGTCCTGCAGGTCGTAGCCGAAGAAGCCGAGACGTGACCAGCCTTCCTTGTGCATGAGCATGGACAGGTACCAGCCGTTCAGGCCGGCGTTGCCATTTGCCGTTGCCAGTGCAGTGGAGATACCAGATGCTGCTGCAAGGACGGATGCACGCTGGGAACCGCCGAAGTGGCTCTCGAGGGCAGTCGGGTAGGTCTCGTATTGCTCCATACCGTAGAGGTTGACCTCGGTTGCGATGTCACTGACGACTTCCTGGGTCGCCTTTGCCTTGCCGATGCCACCGTGTTTCTTCTTGACGTAGTCCACACCGTACTGGGTGTAGTCATCAAGGATGTTGTCGGTGTATGCAGCGGTTGCATACTGGGTGAACCCGACACCACCGGACATGTAGGATCCAAGCCAGATCTGGTCGAAGAGCATCGTGCCTGCTGCAACGATCTCAAGGGAAGACCTTATCGGGTCGTTGGGGTACTTGCGGTCTGACTGGACCATGTCGGCGAAGTGGCCGAACTTGATGCCACCGGGCTCGTTCGGGCCCCGGGCACGGCGGGCGGGCAGGATATCTGCCATCTGGATCACACCGGCGTGCTTTGCGGCGAATGCAAGGTCAGCGACTGCTGCCTCACCGGCGCACATCTTGTAGGCCCCGATGAAGGACATACCGAGCTGCATGGCAGACCATCGTGAGGTGGTACCGCCATCGCACGTCCTGCTGACGATAGTGGGGATGTGTATAGCCTGCCACATCGACTTGCCGACTGCTGCCTTCAGCTGTGCGGCCATCTTGGCCGGGAAGAGCTTGTCGATGGGGAGCACGAACTGGGGCTCGAGGTCGTCAGCCATCTCGTCGTCGCCTGTGAATACCTTAACGTAACAGTCGTCCGTGAGTGCCGGGTGGGTCTCGACCATGTGTTCCTGCACAACGGCTGCACCGGGCATCGCGTGGTTAATCACGTGGAGGTACTCGTTGATGGTCTCGGGGGTAACTTCCTTGCCCAGACGCTTCTGGAGAGTGCCGTGGGCGAGGTCAAGGCCGACAATGATCGTCCTGCGGATATCATCCCACATCTGCTGCATCGCGGCGTTGTTGACAAAGTGCAGGTCATCGCCCTCGACAAAGACACCGGTGGTGCTGACTTCGTAGGTTGTCAGCTGGCGCTGGCCGAGCGGGATACCACCACAGTGGCAGCGCTTGGGGTCGTACGCGGAAATACCACGGTCCATTGCGACTTTCTGGCCTTCCTTCATGAACTCGACTTTTCTCGGGGACTGCTCAAGACCCTTGCGCAGGAAGACGGTGTTCATTGCCTGGGGGTCTTCAGCAAACTTTGTCTTCATTGCCTTCAGGAAGAGCTTCTGGGTCCTTTCGATCTTTGCTGCTTTTGCCATGTTCAGGCCTCCTTGGGCATGAAGCCGTATTTGGTTCTCAGTTCATGGATGCGGGTAATGTACTCAACATATTCGGGGTCGTCGCGGAATCCCGTGCCAACCATTGAGTGGTACATGGTGGTGTGCGCCTTGAGCCACTTTGCATCCTGTGCCTTGCCGACCTTGACTTCTGTATCAAGGGGTACACCGACCTGGTCCTTGATGTACTTGATCTGGCCTGTCTTCTTGTCGATGACAAAGCGCTGGAGCATATCGAACATCATGCCGTTCTCGTCAAGACGGAGTGAGTGCCCGTGCACCGTGCAGCCACGGATACCGGTGAGTGCTGCGTCAAAGAGCTCGGTGCTGATCAGTTCCTTTGCATATTTCTCGAGGTCGCGTTCGCGGCACTCGACGATCTGACGCCCGGACAGGGTACCCGGGTCAATGCCGCGGAAGCGGTATGACTCGAGCCAGCTTCTCTGGTAGGGCTGGCAGGGCGCGTTGTACATCGAGTCGGTGAACTGGATGTAGCGGATGCGGTCGCCGGCCTTTGCGCCGTCGGTCGGGGTCACGAGCTTGCGGATTGGGCAAGCGGGTTCCTGCTGCTCAGCGAGCGGCGGGTGTGCGCTGGGATAGGCTGAGCCGGGAGCTCTGTGTCCCATGACGAGGACGACGTCCTTGTCACTGATATCTCGAAGTTTTTCCAGCTTGTGGTTCGGGTCCATCTGCTTGCGCCTGTTCTCGGCGATCTGGGTCTGGCCGGGACAATACTGGGGTTTATATGCCATTCTTTTATCACTCCAATGTTTCCTTCTTTTTCACGATTCTCATTACTGATGAAATGACTTCCGCCATCTTCTCACGCGTGGGGGTCTGACCCCGGGTCACGCCGCTCACGATGGCCATCACCGTACCTTTCGTACGGATCCTGTCAGCGGGGGGCATCACCACGGATGTCTTCACTCCCTCCTTTGCGAGATCCTCGTAATCAATCGGGGCCTGGGAAACCACAACTGCCTTCACATCACAGGCCTGGAGAATAAACCTGACCTTCTGCACGACATGGGAACGAACATTCCCGTGGTGAAGGATGGCAACTTTGTGTTTCTCTATCTGCACGATTTCCTTGTCGGTAAGTCCCATGGAAGCGCCGAGGACACCACCTATGAGTTTTGGTGCGTCCGGCGGCACGCCGCTACCGGCATACAGCACCAGCGTACTGATGCTGTATTCAACGCCCTGTTGCCGCAGTCCTGAGGTGATATCGCACACCGGCTTTGTCACGTGGCGGCGTCCGGGAGACATCCCGACCACAATGACATCCGGGTACCGGCACTCGGAGATGGTGCCCCTCTGGGCAATCCCCCCTCCTTTACCCATGCCCATCGCCTCGCGGCAGTCAACAACCTGGGTTACTCGTCCTATCGGCATGATTATTTGGTTCCCTGAAGGATTACGGGTCTGGACTTGCTTTTTGGATCAGCCAGTCCGATGATCGATTTGTCCGCGTCCGGGCCATACTTGCAGTAATCGACAAGTGATGGTTCGGTTTTCATAAACCTGCCTTCCTGGATATAGAAACTATAGTCCGTAAAGACAGGTTTGCACGCGGCTTGCAGTGCGGGGATTATTTCACGATTCTCAAGCTCGAGAAGAATGGTGCCTACCTGCACCTGCAGTTCCAGTTCTTCGTCCCCGACATGGATCTTCTTCCTCATGGTATGAGGGTTGGCGAGTCCTTTGGCGGGGCCATAGGTAACTATTGCGGGAAGGCTTGGTCCGTTGAGGACCATGCGCCGGATTCCTGCAACAGAACACAGCTGGTTCAGCAGGTGCTCGGTAGTCTCCGGGCTGAGCAACCGCTCGGTGACAATCCTGCACTGGGGGAACGTGGCTTCGGTCATTTTTGTCCGTTGGGGGCTTATACACCCTTGGCAACTGCCTGGATCGGCTTCTTGAACGCATCGAGCTGCCCGAACGTGTCCTGGTAAATCTTTGAGGTTTGTTCGGGGCCGAACATCTGGGTACCTGCATCAAGACAGCATGCTGCTACGATACAGGGCATACCGACACCGGCTGCGTGACGGGTAACGACGTGGTTACCGTTGAAACCGCCGGGGCCGCCGCCACCATAGATCGAGTGGCTGAAGAACGAGAAACCGACTGCTACACCCATGGTACGACCGAAGTCGGAGCCGGGGAGTCCGGTCTCATGCTCGACCAGGTCGTTGAAGTAGAGCAGGGTTGCGGAGACTGCCTGAGCGAACCGCCCTGCACCGCAGTTGACCATGGTTGCTGCGAGAGTTCCTGCCGATGTGTAGGCGTTCCACATCATCGGGTCCTTGGTGTCGTAGAAGATGTAGCCGCTCTTGCCCTTCTTGCCTGGCTTGATGACTTTGTCCTCAATGGCACGCTCGACAAGGCTCTGCACGACAGTACCGATGGTACCGGTCTTGCCGTTTGCCTTGACGAGGTCGTAGACCAGGTTGTTTGCGTTTAATCCCTGGTATGCATAGAGCAGGAGCTGGGCACGCTCGAACGGGCCGATTGCCATACCCATCTCGAACTCCCCGGCCTGTTCAAAGGTCGCGCAGAGTGCTGCACCCTGCATGGCGTTCCGGTGGGTCATCATTGCCGCATGGTTTGCGGGGATGTTACGGAGTGCATAGCCGAGACCTTCGTTGTTCTGCGGGATGGACATGATAGTGACGATGTTGCCGCCGTCCATGCTCATGGTCTGCGGGTAAGTACCCCATACACAACTCTTGAGGTAGGGTCCGTCGAACATGCCGACCTTGTACTGGTCGACCAGCGCATAGGTGGTGGCTGATGCAACGGCGGTTGCTGCCGCATCATAGGTTGCTGCTGCCTCAAGGCGTGCACTCGGGACCTCGACGAGGATCATCTTGCCGCCGCCGATCTTGGTGATCTTGGTGTTGTCACCCTCGGTGACCTGGACCATGTCCTTGATCTTTGCCGAGAGTGCATCGCAGTCCTTGACAACGCTGCAGCTCATGCTGTGGCCGAGGATCTGGTTTGACTTGCCGCCAAACTTTCCGGTCTTTAAGCCCTCCTCGATACCAGCAAGGTTGACTGCCACGGTCCTCTTGGTGAGGTCGATGACATTCAGTGCACCCTTGTTGACCAGCGGGCTGATCCTGTCCAGAGTTACACCGCTCTTTAAGAGTTTCCCCTCATCATCGTAAAGGTCGATTGTGTCTTTATATTTCATCTAAATTCCTCCAAATTTTCATTTAAACGCGATACAATACTGTCAGTGAGGCGATAGTTCAGACTATGTGAGAACGCTGTAATCAATGAAAGTCGCTATTGCACGTCCCCTAAATCGGGACATGAAATAATACCCAATTTCGCCATATAAGCGTTGCTATTTCTTACAGCAACTTGTTTTTATATTAAACAAAAAATAATAATTCAAAATGAAGGAATGTTCAAATATATCATATACATGACGTTTCAATGTTTTACGCATTATTACCAAAACAGAGAAAAGTAGCACGAATTGTTATGTTCATATATAGTTTTTTTGATTTTTGTGTGCGCTTCATATAAAAAATGTGAGGGTGAAGGAGTTACCCGGTTAAGGTTAAACCAAATACTTCTCACGTCATTTGCAGTGCATTCTTTCGTCTGAAAAAATAATCAGATCTTTTTGTACAGATTGCCGTACACGATCTGTCCTTTCTTCTTTTTATGGCGTTCGCCGGTGTCACCAATATAATGTGCAAATTTTGCCTTAATACCATCGACTTCGAGCTCCAGTTCACCGGCAGGCTTGAAACCGGGCATCATGACGTCAATTGTGCCAAAGACAAAGATGTCACCACCGACCATCTGTCCACCGATTTTGGTCTTGGCGTTTCCTTTGATAATGACTTTCCCCCCTTCGGCATGGGTACAGACATGCACATCGACATTTCCGTTGATGACCATCTCACCACCGAGCATGTACATACCGATGTCCGCACCGGCGTTTCCTTTCACGAGGATCTTACCGCCTTTCATGCCACGCCAGTCTCCACGGTATGCTGCACCTAGGTAGTTACCTGCATTACCTTCGATGGTGAGTTCGCCGCCTTTCATGGCCGTTCCGGCAAAGGCATCAACATTTCCCTTGACCAGCATCTTGCCACCGGTCATCCAGCCACCGGCATACTGGTCAGTGCTGCCTTCGACGACAAGTTCTCCTGCGCTCATTTTAAAGCCGAGATACTTGACTTTCTTAATATCGCCTTTGACAATAATCTTCGTGTCAGCAGCGGTTGCACCCGCATTCCCGCTTACCTCAAAATACTTACCGAGAGTCCAAGTTTCGTTTCCTTCGTATACGTGAAGGTCGCCAATCTGTGCCGCAGTTTTTCCTGCAAATGCATCGGGCGATATGTTGTCCGCCTCGAGGTAGAGTGCGGGAAGGTTCTTCATGGTAATAGTTACGGTTTCCATGGTCCACACCTACACCTGTGTTGCATCAACCTCTAGGGCATACGGGTTGGGGACAAAGTGGTGTCCGAGTGCTTCGTAGTTCGCCTGGGTCATGCTGTAATATTTCAGGAATTTTTCGTTGATGTCACGCATGACCTGTGGGTTGTCCTTCACTTTTGCATTCACCCAGAGAGTACGTTTGTTACCGTTGCTGACGATCTCTCCGTTTGTGATGACCTCGACACCACTCTTGAAGACATGTGCACAGCGGGAGAACGCCTTTTCAATTTCCTCAGGATTTGCCACCGGTTTGTCCGGGTTGAAGTTATAGACGGCAACATCCGCATCCATGCCGGGTTTCAGGCCACCACACATGCCGGAAAGTCCCAGTGATTTTGCCGGGCCGGCCCGGGTCATCTGTGCAAGCTCATACAGCGAGATCTCGCGGTCCAGCGTGCCGATACTGGACTGTGAAAGGACTTTGTCCTTGTGCTTGAACGCATTGATCTGTGCCTCACGGGCTTTGGCTGACATCAGCCACTTGATCACCCGCGGGTACCGGGTGAACGGCCCGGCGTTGGGGTGGTCGGTGGTGATGTAGCAGCGCATCGGGTCTTTCATCATCAGGGCAATTTCAAGACCAATCGCCCACTGGATAGCACAGACCGAGATGCTCGGGCTGTAGATATACGGAACGACTCCGGACCCGGTCTCAACCTCCACATCAATATTTGCCCATTTAAGATTGTTGAGCCCGGTCAGGTGGTGCTCGAAAGGACCATCCGCGGTCATGGTCGTGGTCTCATCGAGGGTTACGTTGCCTGTGTCAATTGTGATATTCTTGTTCTTGTTGACATAGTCCGTGATCTCTTTTGCCTTGGACTCAAAGTCCCCCCAGTTGGTTCCTCCATAGGAGTGGAACTGCGAATGGGTGAGGTGCATTACCTGTTCACGGCCGAACTTGTTCTTGGCCTTGTAGCCTTCAGCAAGTTTCAGTGTATCGAGCGTGGTCTCGTAACATCCCGGGTTCCCGAGGTTGTTCGGGTGGATATGCATGGAGTGTGGGAGACCAAGATATTCGTTTGCTTCAATCAGTCCCTTGATAATTTCAGCGGGGGTGATATCGAAATACGGGACAGGGTCATTGACCGACAGGCAGTTTAAGCCCCACGCCCATGCTTCGGTGCCCCCCGGGTTCACGAGCTTGATCGCATATCCCTTTGTGACCCTGAGAAGCCACGCACAATATGCTGCGGTATTCTCTATCTCCTGGTTCTTGAGATACTCCAGCACGAACCAGTTGTTCCCAAAAACCGGATATGCTCCTTCATCGATGATGGGGGTGTCGCGGATCTCCTCGTGAACGTGCCGGGAGAATAAGGGTGGCATTGCCGCTTCCATTGCGGTCGTGTATCCCATCTTCGCATACTCGTAACCGGTCTTGAAGGTGGTCGGGATAGATGCCCCGCCGCCCATCCGCTCGATACCCTTTGTGGGAGTACAGGTGAAGAGCTTGTCTTCAGGACGGTAGATTCTGCCCATATTAATTTTCGGGCCTGCGATGTGAGCGTGGATCTCTACGGCACCTGCCATGACTGTCTTTCCCTTGGCATCAATGACCTTTGCACCGGATCCGACTTTGTCGACAATCTTGCCATCCTTGATGGCTACGTCCGCTTTGTCCCCCTTGATGCCCTGGACCGGGTCAAATACGTTACCATTCTTGATGATATATTCTGACATAATTTATGCTACCCCCTTGAGTTGTCGCACCCGGTCGCGGACCTTGATGAGGAACTGTTCATCAGTAAGCATGCCCTCTGGTGGCTCGACAACCTTGCGGCAGTCTATTGGAACATTGTCCATACGATAGCAGTTTCCACCTACTTCAACACCGTTGAATGCCACCGGGACATGCAGTTTCGACACACCCGTTGTTGGAGTGAGATGGGGATCAACACAAACCGAGGGTATGTGTGCGAATTGCTTGACAGCGCTGATCGGGAAGTGAGCGCCGGGATCGCTTCCTATGGTGAACATGGCATCAATTTCACCACGGATCAGCAGGTCAATAGTGCTGGTGTCGCCGGGGTTATAGCGTGCAAATCCTCTGGTCAGGTCCACGGAATAGGGAAACCCGAACTGCCATCCGAATACTTCACCGGAACCGGTTACATTATAATGACCTCTCATCGGCATGATGGAGAATTTTGTGTACTCATTGAGGTCTTTAGTGACGGCAATTGCCTCATCGATGTTGTGGTTCTTGCCAAGCGACTGGGTGACACCCATACCGAAGAAGATGATCCCGAAACGCCCACTCTTCATCATATCTGCGACTTCACGGATCTTTTCCTTGGGGATACCGGCTACAACATCCGGGAGCCATTCTCCTTTAAAGGCAACGCGGAGTGCATCCAGCAGCTCATAGTCCTTGCCCTGTTCGACTTGCAGGTGGACATCGGCCATTTTTGCTGTATCGGTCACACGGGGGTCAACAACTATCATTTTCCGGCTCATCTGCCCCTTGCTGGTGAAGAACCCTCGGGGGAAGATGGAGTACCGGGACATATGCCTGGGATGAGCGTGTGCCGGGTTGCAGCCCCAGAAAATGACACGGTCTGCACGGTTCTTGATCTCACCAAGAGTACATGAAGGCAGTCCGATATCCTGGATGGCAATCAGTGAGGTGCCATGGCAGGTTGCTGCGGTATTGTCACAGCATGCACGGGTTATCTCGGCAATCTCGTTACCAACGCTTTGTGCTTCGCAGTTGGTGGAGCTCCAGCCGAACATGAGGGGTTTTTTCGCTTTTGCCAGCATCTGGGCAGAATATTCGACAGCCTCATCATAGCTGACCTCTTTCCACGACCCGTCAGGCTGGTGCATCCTTGGACGGGTAACACGGTCTTTTGACTGGGAGTGCAGGAACTTTTCAGTGCCGATGACGCAGGCGTTGTAGACTTCGAGAAGCTGTTTTCCGTCATCTGAGACAACAACTTCGACATCGTCACAGAGTGTCCCGCAGAAAGGACAAATGACATCTGTTATAGTCTTGGTCATTTCATTTCACCCCACACAGTTTCTGCACCAGTTCTATGCCGAGCAGTATAGGTTCGTTCATCGCTACGTCAACTTTCACCGGCACGCCTTTGAATGTCGGCATACCCGTTGAGTAAGTATCCGGGTTGATAATAGCGTTCGCCCATGGTCCCATAGGGATAAACCCAAGGCCCGGGTGAGGGCCCTGAGTAGTCTCGATTGCTTTTACGACAACGCTGCCGTAATCGCTTGTCACCCTGACATTAGTGTTCTTCCAGGCCCCAAGTTTTTTAAAATCTGATGGATCAAGTTCAATGATCCCAGCGGCAGTGCGATAGGCGGGTTTCTCCTTACCGCCTTCAATCGCAACACCTTGCTGGATGCTCCGACCTGATATCAGGTTCACGTTTATCGTTGCCACTGACTATTCCTCCCTATTTTTTGAATTCGGTAATAGGGCTTGGTCCGAGCTCGTTGATTGTTTTTACCACATCAGTGATGACTGCACCCCACTTTGCGCCTTCGGATGCTGACACGAACGTCATTCGGAAGCGACGGTCATCAAGGCCGATACTCTTCATCAGTCGCTTGACCATGAACATGCGTTTTGCAGACTTGAAATTGCCTTCAAGATAATGGCAGTCACCAAAGTGGCAACCGGAGACAAGCACGCCATCTGCGCCGTCAGCAAAAGCCTTGAGGACGAATAATGCGTCAATACGGCCGGTGCACATGACACGGACGACCCGGACATCCGGTGGGTACTGGATACGGCCGCCTCCGGCAAGGTCAGCACCGGCATAGGAGCACCAGTTACAGAGAATACCGAGTATTTTTGGCTGCCACTGGCCTGGCTCGCGTTTGGGTACGGGAGATTCAGGTGGTGCTGACATTTACTGCTCACCTCCGAGCAGGAATGCATCGATCTGCGCCACGATCTGCGGGGTGGCAAAATGGTTCATCCAAATTGCTCCACCGGGACAGAAACCCCCGCAGGTTCCGCAACCTTTGCATTTGGCTTCGGTGACTTCCATAACCTTGCGCCCCTCCTTTTCCACAAGTGCCAGAGCACTGTATGGACAGAGGTTGACGCACATACCGCAGCCTGCACATTTCTCTTCGATGCACATGGCAAAGTACGGCTCAAGTTCAACCTCTCCCTTGTGGATTGGGATGCTTGCCGCAGATGCCGCACCTTCAGCAGATGCAACGGTATCCGGGATATCCTTTGGTCCCTGGCAGACACCGGCAAGGAAAACGCCCGCGGTTGTAGTTCCACAGGGGTTCAACTTCGGGTGGGCTTCGAGGAGCCATCCATCCATCGAACAGGATACACCGAAGAGCTTGCGGGTCCTGTTTGTGTCCTCCGCCGGCTGTACAGCTGCTGCAAGCACGACAAGGTCGACGTCCATATCGACGGGGCGGTCAAGCAGTGTGTCATCAGCGTGGACGTGGAGGTTCTTGGTAACCGGGTCTTCAAGGATATTTGCGACCCTGCCGCGAATGAACTTGGCGCCTTCGTCCTGAATGCGGTAATAGAATTCTTCGTACATCTTACCGAACGAGCGGATATCCATATAGAAAATATACGGTGTGCAACCGGGTATTTTCTCTATGATCTGGTGGGCATGTTTCAATGAATACATGCAACAGAACCGTGAACAATAGGGTTTGCCGTTTCCGGTATTGTCACGCGAGGCTGCACAGAGCACAAATGCCACTCTCTTAGGTGTTTCCCCATCGCTTGGGCGGACAAGATGACCGCCAGTCGGGCCTGATGCACAGATGAGCCGCTCGAACTCAAGGCTCGTGATGACATTCTCGTAATTCTTGTATCCCCATTCTGTTTTCTTCTCGACCGGGAAGATGTCAAAACCGGTTGCGAGTATTGCGGTCCCGACCTTGACCTTGACAAATTCATCTTTTTGTTCAAGTTCAATTGCCTTCTTTTCACCACATGCCGTCACACACAGCCCGCATTTGATGCATGAATTCCAGTCAATCGTGTAGAGAAGAGGCACAACCTGAGGATGGTTGATATAGATTGCCTTGCGGGGCTTCATACCCACTTCGAATTCATTGGGCTTGACCACCGGGCAGACAACTTCGCAGTCACCACAACCGTTACAGCCGCCGCCAACAATACCCTTCGCTTCAGCCTCCGCCACTGAGAGGACACCGCGTGCCTTCTTGCGGATAGTTACATCAAAGTTGCCGATGTAACCCTCGACAGCATCAACTTCTGACCATGTCATCAGCTCGATATTCGGGGCCCTGCCCACATCCACCATCTTTGGTGTTAAGATACACTGCGAACAGTCAAGAGTCGGGAATGTCTTGTCCAGCTGGGACATGCGTCCGCCAATGCTGGGTGTTGACTCGATCAGGTATGTCTTGATCCCGGCATTTGCAAGATCGAGTGCCGCCTGCATTCCTGCAACACCGGCACCGACTACCATCGCTGCGTGTTCAACCGGAACTGCCTTCGGGAACAGATCCTGCAGGAGCGAGGCCTTTGCAACAGCAATACGGATCGCGTCCTTCGCTTTCTCTGTTGACCCCTCCTGGTCATGCATGTGCACCCACGAGTTCTGCTCGCGGATGTTTGCCATCTCAAACCGGAACGGGTTCAGGCCGCCTTCCTTGGTTGCCGTTCTGAACGTTGGTTCGTGGAGACGTGGTGAACAGGCAGCGACAACGACACCAGTGAGTTTGTTGTCCGTGATTGCCTTGTTAATCACAGCCTGCCCGGGCATTGAGCACATATACTTGTAGTTGTCAACATAGGCGACATTCGGAATGGTTTTTGCATATTCCTGTACTGCAGGAATATCCATTGAACCGGCGATGTTTGTTCCACAGTGGCAGATGAAGACTCCGATACGCGCTTCCTGTTTTGTTGGGCTTCCGACTGGTGCAGGTGCCTGCTTTTTCGTTTCCTGTTTTGCGGGAGCTTCGTGTTTTGTTTCTTTCTTTGCTTCCATCTTCTTTGCAGTTGTTTTCTTCTTTTCAGCCATTGGTCCCACCTCACAGCACCTTCTGCAGGAACGGTTCGCAGCTGATCGCGTGGAGATCCAGCCCGAGCTCCTGCGGACTCATTCCCTGTGCCAGTCCGAGCAGTTCAGCATAGTGCAGTACCGGTAAATCATATGACACGCCAAACTTCTCCTTGATCTCAATCTGGCCACGGTCGAACTGGAGCTGGCAGAACGGGCAGATATCCGTGAGGGCATCAACCTTTACATCCTTAAGATTGATGAGCTTCTCATTGGCGATATCCAGCGCATGGACAATATCATAGCCGCGTACACCGCCACCGGCTCCACAGCATTGCATCTTGTTCCGGTATTCAACCGGTGTTGCACCGAGTGCGGCAACCAGTTCTTCCATCCATGTAGGGTGTTCGGTATTCAGCATTACCTCCTTCTCAAACTCCCGGTCCTTGTGGGGTTTCATCAGGTGGCAGCCATAGTGGACAGCGATGCGTGCACCCGTGAGAGGGTTGGTTACGCTGTCGCGGACCTTGTCGACACCGATGAACTTGTCGTTGTAGAGAAGTTCGGCAGTGTGGTAGACATTAATGGTGCCCTTATACTCCATATCGATCTCTTTTAAGACTTCATTGACACCGTCACGGAGATCCTTGTTGTGCTTGAGCTTGTGGTTGACTTCCCAGATCGATTTGTAACACCCGTTGCAGAGAAGGGCAATGTCCATCTTCATCTGTTCGGCAAGGACAATGTTTCGCGCTGCCATAGCATAAAAGACATTTAAGTCGATGGACCCGAACGCACCTGGTGCGGGACAACAGCTTGCTCCTTTAAGGGGCACAAGTTCAACGCCAAGTTTCTTCATGGCCTTGACGGACGCGGATTCGCACCCGGGATACCGGTTCGGGGCGATGCAGCCAAGATAAAATGCGAATGTGTGTTTTGCTTCTGACATGGATCTTACCCCTCCCGTTCCTTGACGATCCGGTCAGCATTTGCCTTGAGTTTATAATGATCCAGGATCTTCTGGATACCCTTGATATATTCCGGATACATGTGAGTTGTCGGAGGATCGCGTGTCATTCCGAGGCGTTCACGTGCTGCCCTGTTGACATCATTATTGGGCACTCCATGTCCTGAGCTATAAATCGCCTGGACGGTTTTGAGGAAGTTCACCGGTATGATATCTCTCTTGAAGGCGAGGTTCCTCATTGACATAATGACATCGGTTGGGGCGATATCACGCGGGCAGCGGTCTGTGCAGCTGTAACAGGTTGTACAGAGCCACAGATCGGGATCGGTTAATGATTCATTTTCAAGCCCGAGAACAGCTCTTCTCATGAATTTTCGGATGCGGTATGTGCTGCGGGGGGCAGACGGACATGAGCCGGTGCAGGTACCGCACTGGTAGCACATATGGGCGATGGTGCGTGAGATCGCCTTCACGTTCTTTGTGAACTCGGGGTTTGAATCCTCCTTGAAGTATCTCTGTTCTCGGAGTTTCTTCTCCAACGCTTCCGGGTAACCTTTAGTTCTTGCCATAATGCTCACGCCTTCTCCATTTGTTTAAGGTTGACCTGTCCGGTAATCTCTTCTTTCACCTTCGAGGTTCGCTTGGTGAAGAGTTTTTCCTTGATCTTCTTGAACAGGTCTGTCTCTGTTCCCTTGACGCGGATACCAGTCCTCTGCAGGACAATAATATCTTCACCCGGGCATGCATTGACGCAGGCACCGCACAGGATACAGTTATCCTTGTTTACGGCTATGGTTGGTTCAATCTCATGCTTCATGTCTGCAGCCGGCTTTGGTGTTGGAAGATAAATAGCGTTTGCCGGACAAATTTCGACACAGGTTGAGCAGCCTCCTGGACATTTCTCGGAGTGGAATTCGATATCTCCCTCAAAAAGTTTCTCTACCGTGATTGCCTCGGTCGGGCAGTTCCGCGAGCACCACTGGCAGGTACAACAGTTTTCCTGGATGATGCTGACTTTGCCTTCAATTTTATCAGAGATAACTTCGCGCTCAACAGTAATGCACTCCTCAGGGCATGCCTCAACGCATACCTTGCAGGCATCGCATTTCGTCTCATCCCAGATGACTTCACCCTCAACTTTGCCCGTCTCAGCGGTGAACTCTTTGTGTTTCACCACGAGTGCCGGACAAAGTGCGCCACAAATACCGCAGAGCGAACATTTTTCCATATCAACTTTAAATGTCGTTTTTGTCTTGATTGCGGTCAGGCGATCCTTTGCGCCTTCCACGGGTCCCTTATAGGTTCCTTCGTAGGCAGGGACGTTCCGGTCGATAGCATCTCGTGGGCAGACCTCTTCGCAGATCGTGCACTTGACGCATTTCTCGTCATCAATCTCCGCCTTCATATCATATTGGGGGAACCCTTCCTTCTCAATAATCGGGAGTTTCTCCTGTCCATCCACTTTCAGAGTCAATGCATTGAACGGGCACATGATGACGCAGACGCCGCAGTACGAGCACTTGACCTCGTCAACATCAACAGGAGCAGCGTAATTGATGGCGCCACGCCTTGATGCACCGACAAGTCCGAGAACGATTGCATCCTCCGGACAAGACTCGACGCATATACCGCATCCCGTACAAGTCTCTACATTGAGAATAAGGTTGTTCACGCTCTGAAGGAGTTTCTGCTCCATCACAACGTTGACACCATCTTTCTTT
>Ga0326726_10000640_pt1 | contig 31943 bp, 33 predicted proteins | sample MHFenrmetagenome_2_FD_207603 | JGI IMG/M metagenome (GOLD analysis project Ga0326726, IMG submission 207603) | Lab enriched peat soil microbial communities from Michigan Hollow, Ithaca, NY, United States - MHF15MN | ecosystem: Environmental > Terrestrial > Soil > Wetlands > Peat | place: USA...
GGTCCGGCCGAGGTATTCGTGGCATCTGAGTTGCTTTCCCCGAACGGATCGCCGAGCTCGAGAGCAAGCTGGCGAGCGCGCGAGGACGTCGGCACCAGGATCGCGTGCCACAACACCCACGAGTGGCGGCCAATTGCACTGTCCGGGAGGATTGCAGCCATCCGGGCAACGAGCGCGAACAGGCTCAGCGCGACGGAGGCGCGCAGACCGATGGCCATGTCGCCATTGGCAATCGAACCGACCAGGTGGCCTGCGACGCCTTGGAGCTCCTCGCGGCTGAGACGCGCAAGCAACGCTTCGGACACCAGGACCTTGGCATCGCGTTCGTCGCGCCCGAAGATCACTCCATTGAGGATAGCCTGGTCGGTGACCTCGACGCGTGGCGCCGGCAGGTTGGCTGCGACGGCCATTTCCCCCACCACGTTCGCGAGCCGTTGCTCCTCGAGCGCGCTCGGGTTGCAGGGCCGGGCGATAGGTCCCGGACCGAAGAGAGCAGAGGCGAGCAGCATGCGGCGCAGCGCGAGAACGACGAGCGCCATCCAGACAAGGCCCGGCAGCGCCGCGCACAGCGCAAGCTGCAGCCAGCGAGCAGGCGCAACCGCCTCGGGATGATCGATAGCGGGACTGATCGCGTCCCCGAGCAGCTGCACGAGGTTCGGCGTGGGCACAATCAGGTTGACCAGGTCAAAGGCGAGCGCGATCGCGGCATAGAAGAGCGGCGCCATCAAGGTCGCGACGATCGCTGATGTGAAGGCGATGGCGACGGCGCTTGCGAGGGTGACACGCCAGGCTGCGCGATTGTGGCGGGCGATGGCGCTGAAGAAGTTTTCGCGTTCGGCCGCCGTCCACGGAATCCAGCCGCTCGCCGCATCGCTCCGAATGTCAGTCAGTGCCATGGTGCGTGACGGTCAGATGGGTGGGGAGTGGGAAGTACGGTGATTTGCGGTGGGGCCATTATGCGCAAGTGAACAGTCCATGACCCGCCCTGACGTATACACAAGACGCGCGGCTGCGTCTCGCTGCAGCCAGCCGGTCGTCAGCAACGGCCGGCGGCACTCTGGCATAGTGAGTCCCGGGCTGCAGGGGGGGGCAGACGGTGAAAGGTCTCATGGGCGTGATCCGCGACTTCGTTCGCCTGGCGGTGCCGTATTTCAGGTCCGAAGAGCGCTGGAGAGCAGCTGCCCTGCTTGCCGCCATCGTCGTGATCGAGCTCGCCCAGGTCGCCGTGACAGTGCAATTCAATCTGTGGAACCGGCGTTTCTTCGATGCGTTGCAGATGCGGCATCTGGACACTTGGCTGCACGAGCTCGGGGTCTTCCTCCTGCTCGGCTGCGCGATGGTGACCGCGGCACTGTTGCTCCTCCTCGCCAACCAGACGTTGCTCATCTGGTGGCGGCGCTGGATGACGCAGCGCTATCTCGGGCGCTGGCTGGCGTCGGGCAACCACTATCGCCTGATGGTCGGGGGGCAGGCGATCGACAACCCGGATCAGCGTATTTCGATGGACGTCGCCAGTGGTGCGCCAGGTCCGACAGTCTCCGGAGCGTAGCCGCATAGCTGGATTCAAGTCGCCGTCGTGATTGCGCATACACGGTTTCCTGAAGACCGTTTTAACTTGGCAATAGCTTCCGAGGAGGCTCTGAATGGCGAAAATCGAAGGCAACTGTCGCGATGTCTGTGAAGCAACCGAGTTCCTCACCATCGTCACAACCGGAGATGACGGTCCCCACGTGGTCGGCAATTGGGGCGATTACATGCGCGCCCTGGGCATCGGCGCGGATACGATTGTTCTTCCCGCCGGCCGGTATCGTCAGACTGAGCAGAACCTCCGGAAGAACAACCGCGTACAACTGCTGGTCGCTTCCAGGAAGGTGCAAGGAACTCGCAGCCCGGGTCAAGGCTACCTCATCGTCGGCACCGCCGAGATCGTCAGTTCGGGCGAAATTGCGGATGCGACGAAGGCGAAATTTCCGTGGGCGCGAGGTGCGCTGGTGATACATGTCGAGGAAGTGACGGCGCAGCTATAACAAGACGTTATGGCAGGTTCACGCCCACAGGTGGAGAGCGCGTGTGCCAACCGGTGACTTGCTGGTAGGCATGTGCAAGTGAGAGCACTCTCGACTCGCCGAATCGGGGCCCCGCGATTTGCAATCCGATGGGCATGCCGTCGCGGGTGAAGCCGCATGGCACGGAGATCGCCGGTAGTCCCAGCACATCGAACATGTGCGTGTTGCGAAACTCCACCGGCGTTCCGTCCGGCGGCAGCGGCGGATCCAGATAGCCCGACTCGATGCTGATCGGCGCGATCACGGTGGTCGGTGTGACTAGCAAGTCGACGCCTGAAAACGCGCTGTCGGCCTGCCAGCGCAGGCGCTCCATCTCTCGTCGTGCGCTCACGTAGTCTGCGGCGGATATGTTTGCGGCCTGCTCCAGGCGTTGCCGCGTCATGGCCTGGTACAGCTGCGGTGTCCGGGTGAAGTAGGGCTTGTGGAAGGCGTAGGCCTCGGCCGAGGCGATTGTCAGCAAGATGTTCGTGTAAGGCAGCTCGACATCGCGCACGCCCGCGGTGATGCGGGCGAGCACCTGGATTGCGGCGTTCACTGCGGCCTCGATGTCGGGATCGAGTTCCTCGAAGTAGGGCCGGCGCACGAGGCCTATCCTCAGTGGCGCGGTCCTCGCGCGTATCGCGCTCGCATAGCGCTCCGTTGGCCGGTCCACGCTTGAGGTTTCGAGGGGGTCGTATCCCGCGATCGTCTCCAGCAGCAAGGCGGCATCCATAGCCGAGCGGCAAAGCGGCCCGATGTGATCGAGCGACCAGGACAGCGGAATGACGCCGCGCGTGCTGACTCGCCCATAGGTGGGCTTCAATCCGACGACCCCACAATATGCAGCCGGGTGGCGGACGGACGCGGCGGTGTCTGACCCCAACGCGCCAAAACACAGGCCCGCCGCCACGGCTGCTCCTGATCCTCCCGAAGATCCGCCGGCAATCCGGCCCAGATTCCAAGGATTGTGGACCGCGCCGTAATAGCTGGGTACGGATGTCCCGCCATACGCGAACTCGTGCATGTTCAACTTGCCGAGAAGAACCGCACCCGCGGCCTTCAGCCGGCGCACGACTTCGGCGTCTTCGGTGGGGACGCGGTCCTTGAATACGGCGCTGGCCGCAGTGGTGCGAATTCCGGCCGTATCGATCAGGTCTTTGAGCGCGAGAGGCATACCGTGCAGGGGGCCGCGCCACTGCCCGCGCTGGATCTGTGCCTCGGCTTCCCGTGCCTGTTGCAATGCCTGGTCGGCAGTCACCGTGATGAACGCATTCAGTGCCGGATTCAATCGTTCGATGCGGGCGATACACGCCTGCGCAAGTTCGACGGGAGAGACAGCCTTCCGGCGCAGCAGCGCCATGGCTTCGACCAGACTGAGTCGCGTGAGGTCTGCCGGTTGTTCAGCCCGTGTCACACCAATTGCCAGAAAGTTTCCCACGCCGCATGCAGCGGCCATCTTAAGGAGCTCGCGCCGAGTCCACAGGTGTCCTACCGGGACTTCCATTTGAAACCTCCTGAAGGGAGCGATAAATGGAGTTACATGTTTGAGACTGTACAGGACGTTGTGACATGTAAACCGACTTTGACGGCGGAGCTGACGCCCCCGCTACCACTCGAAATAACAATCACTTCACCGGTAGCTCGCTACCGCCCTACGCTATGAACAGGCTCTGAGTTTGGACGCCGACCAGCAGCTCGAAGCGTTGAATCAGAACGCCGCGATTCTCTCGAAAGTGGTCGGAGTTGCTCGCCTGTCTGCAGCAAGAGGAGTCGGAAATGGGAGGCAACGGGAAAACAGCGGCCGATTCCTTGGCCGTCTGCTCACCTGCGCATGTTTTCATCAAGAAAGGAAAACACGTCGGGCTCCCAAATGTTCACGCCGAGATGGAGGAAGTCGTGCCCCTCATCCACGGTGTCGCCGATAGGCGGATAGATTTTCAAGCGATGCGGTTTTCCGATCAGTGCGCGGCGGGCGTCCAGCACCCTGCCTGACGAGAGGGAGTAGTCATTCTCGGCGTGGATGAAGAAGATCGGTGCCGCAATGTGGTCCATCGCGGCCAGAAGCCGCAATCGCAACTCTGGAGAGCGATCGAAGCTATAGCCGGCTCCGGAGAAGATTACGACCGCTCGTAGGTTCGGCTCACGTTCGGCTAGTAGCACCGTGAGCGAACCTCCAAACGAGTGGCCGATTACGGCGACATCCTGTGCATCGACGTAAGGGATTGCCCGAAGGTATTGGAGTGCGGACTGGGCGTCGGCCATCTCCCGGTTCTCCAGCAACTGCAACTGCAGCGCATTACGCGCCTGCTGCCCGTGGGCAGCAGATTCGCTGTTCATGAGGTCGACGGCGCTGGCCCCCAGATCTGCGGAAGGCCCGACGCCGCGTCTGAACAAGTATAGAAATACATAGCCATGGCGAGCGAAGACTGGACCGAGCTTTTCGGCATTCCGCTCATAGGGGCCCAGGCGTTCCAGCTCTTCGTGGGAACGGCCGCTGCCGTGATTCAGTAAGATGGCTGGGAACGGTCCGCGGCCCTGCGGCCGCCAAAGCATCGCGTGCAGGGTAGCCGAACCATTCTGGACGACTACGATTTTAGGCCCGGCAGACGTCTGGCCCCAAGCCGTCGCGAGCGTGAGCGTTAGAACGAACGGCGCCAGAACGAACGCGCAAAGCTTTGTCATTTCGCACTCCTCAATCGCTGAATAGCACGGACAACCGAAGGCGGTCCAATCATGCTTCCAACCGCACGGACAAGGGGGTGTCAGGGGTTCTGTGTGATTCGGGCGACTGCAGACCGCGCAGTACCGGTCCGCAACGTTCGAATGGCGGCTCTCGGGTGCCCGCATCTAGTCGTCGTCGAGTGTCCAAAATTGGCCGAAAGTGGGCATTAGCGTCTCCGTCAATGCGGGAAACTAGCGCATCTCCAGGTCAATGCATTCAGTGGTGTGGGAGATTCAACTCACGCCCCCGCTACCAACCATACGAACCCCGGCCGCGCGTCGGGGTTTCTGTTACGGGATCCACGTCGCGCCGTGGAACTGTGCGGATCCGGCTTCGTACGTGCTCCAGCCGTCGGGGAGGCGCCGACATGCGTGTGGCGCTTCAATGCCTGGCTGCATCAAGACCAATGCAGACTACTCAAGGACTATCGGTGCCGCTGGATGCTATGAGGGCCGATATGGTGTAAATCTTAGCGACATTAGTGATGCCCCCTGATAGTTAGGCAGTAGGAGCGTGGTCATGGCACGGCGAACAATGGTCATGTTGATTCTGTCAGCGATTTTGCTGACAGTTGGTTATGCAGCTACTTCCTCGTCCACCAGACATAAAGACTCAGGCAGTGACAATCTAGTTGGAGCTTGGCGTTCGCGGGTGCAATTCAAGAGTGGTTCGTTTGCATCGGTCAAGGACCTCGAGTTCATGTATGCGATCAATTCGGGCGGAACCATGACCGAGTCCTCGAACTATGATGCATCACCTCCTGTTCCGCCCGCCTATGGAGTTTGGAGAAAAGTACAACCGACGCAGTACGAGGCAAAGTACGTTTTCTTCTTGTCGAAAGCCCCGAAGAGTTTCGACGAAATCGCCAACGGCGGTGGCTGGTCTGCTGGAGGAAGTGGTGTTCTCGTTGAGAAGATCACCCTTTCCGAGGATGGGAAGACGTTCAAATCTACAATCAGGCTTGATCTTTTTGATGAGGCTGGCAAGCCCACTGAAAGCAACAGCCAAGCTGAGGCTCAGGCTGTCCGCATCAGCTTCTGAAACGCCTGTTGCAGCTTGATCTCAAGGCCTCGAACGTTCTGAAGCGCCGCCCGAACGCGCTCTGGTTCCGTCGTCAATTCAAGTCTGACTGATTGCGCCAGAGTCGCGCCGTCAGCGGCAGTCGAAGATCGTGATGTTCGCACCGAAGGATCGCGGGCTCGCGCTACTCACACGGGTATCTTCGAAGCAGATTTCAGTGTCGGCGGCAATACGAGCAAGCCCTAATGCGACGCGACTGCGGATAGTGTTCTAGTAATCTTGGTTGAGTGCGCAGGGAGATCCAGCGCACCCAATTGACGTAGCTCCTACTGCACGCGAAGATTAAGAAATCGGGTTCCCGTTACCACACTTATATTCAGGCTTCCCGATAGGCCTTTTGAGACGACCTTTCCGTCGACCTCGATTTCCGCGTCGAGGCAGTCGCCCGCGGCGGGTGGAGATTGTGCCAGACACAGAATTATGAGAAAGAAGTCCACTGAGAGCGTGGGACCAAAGCCCCTTTGCACGCTGCTGAAGAATTGGTCCATCGAGATGACGGCCAAGGACGTAGCGCACCTCGAGGAAGCGGCGGACCTGATCCCGAAAGGGACCAAGATCCCGGTCACCTTCCTGCCGGGCGAGACTTTCGAGATGCGCATCGCCGCGGCGAAGCGCGTGATGGAACTCGGATTCCTGCCGATCCCGCACATCTCGGCGCGCCGCTTACATTCACAGGAGGAGCTGGAGGGCTTCCTCTCCGGCCTGCAGCGCGAGGTGGGCACCGACCATGCCTTCGTCGTCGCTGGCGATCCGCCGGTGCCGCTGGGTCCGTACGAGGATGCGCTGTCCATCATTCGCACGGGCCTGCTCGCCAAGTACGGCATCAAGCGCATCGGCATTTCCGGCTACCCGGAAGGGCACCCGGACATCGGTGACGAGAAACTCTGGCAGGCCAAGCTGGACAAACAGGCCGCGATCCTCGAGCGCGGCCACGACTTCGCGGTGGTAACGCAGTTCGCCTTCGACTCCGAGCCGGTGCTCGCCTGGCTCGAGCATGTGCGCAAGCAAGGTATCCAGGCGACGGTACGCGTCGGCGTACCCGGGCCTGCCAGCGTGAAGCGACTGTTGGCGTTCGCGTCGCGGTGCGGCGTGAGCGCGTCGGCGAAGGTCATGAAGAAGTACGGCATGTCGATCACCAGGCTGCTCACTACCGCAGGCCCCGACAGGCTGCTCGAGGAATACGCCGCCGGACTCGATCCGGCCAGGCATGGCGAGGTGCTGATGCACTTCTATCCATTCGGCGGACTGCGCACGACCGCCGCGTGGGTGCGCGAGTTCCTCGCGAAAAATGACTGTTAGAGCCATTCGGCCGGCGTCGGCGGAGCGGCGGCGTTTGACCAGCTCCCGCTCGGTCGTCGCGAAGAAGCTCTCGTCCACTGCGTCGTCGTAACCATCATCGACCAACCCCATCGACGGCACGACGTTGCCTAGACCGAATGGCTGGCCTGGTTTGCCTTCGCGAATCCGAACATTGCCTCAGTAGCGCGCGAGCAGAAGCGCGAGACTCTGTGGCCCCACCGGAGCGTGCTCTTGAGTTTCTATGCGGAAAAAAAGTGAGTCCGAATCGCGCCCCCGCTACCAAGAATTTCTCAGCGACGAATGAGTCCGCGTGGTTCTCGGTTTTCGAGACCCACTGCGCCAAGGGCATTACATTTGTCGCCCCTGTCTGATCGAGCGCGGCTTCGGGTAACCCGACCATGCGAGACCGGATTGCGCGGTGGCAGCGGCAGCATAAGAATGGAGGCGCGCAATCGACCGACTACTCACGCGAGACGTCGGCGGATTGCGTGGCGGCAAGTGGAGGACAACACAAAGGGGGGCGCACGATGAAACGCATCGCAGTTGTCGTGGGTCTTCTGAGCCTGAGCGCGACAGTTTGGGCTGACAGTCCGTGGATCGGGACCTGGGTCCAGCGCGAAGGGATCCTCAGCATGACAGTCGAGGAAACAGGTAACAGCCTGAAATTCACCTACAAGGTTGTCGGTCCGAATGCGCCGCCGGGCAACCTCATGACCATCGTGTCGCAACTCGACGGCAAGGACGCTCCGGTATTGATCGACGGCAAACCGACTGGCCAAACGACGGCGATCCGAAGGATCGATAGCCATCACACGCTTACGATCCTCAAATTTCAGGGGACGGAGACAGGCATCTCGAAATCGGAGATTTCGTCCGATGGCAAGGTGCTCAGGGTCGACAACGACAACAAGGTCTCAGGCCCTAACGGTATGGCCGGAAAGAGCACCCAGTATTGGGACAAGAAGTAACGGTGGACGCGAGCAGCCAGTGAGGCGTCCCGCCACTAGCGCCAAACCAGAAGCCGGAGGTGGTCGAGTCTCGGCGAGGCTGTGAGCACCCCTTCGGTCAAGGTCCGGAATGTCAGTTCGCACCGTCGTACATTCGAATCGGTTCCCGACAATCGTGCAATTGTGCAGCGGCCGCTCGCAAGGTAGATGCAACGCTTAAGGGCACTACAATCGCAGCAATCAGAGCGGCGGCGACGAACGGGAATAAAGGCAGCGTGAAGCGATCACAGATCTCGATGAGCAGCCTTGCTAAGCCTGCGTCCACAACCAGACATGTGGCAACAACCAGCCCAAATACTGCATCCGCGCTAATGCAATCGGCGTCGCCGTCAATGAGAGTCCCGACGCGCGTCACTTCCGATTGTTCAGGCGTGCTCATGGCCAATCTCCTCACTGCAGTCGCAGCACAAACATAGAGGCTCTCTCATCATGGTGTCAGTCGAGAAGGGGCAAAAGTGCGGTGAATTACACAAAAGGCCGGTTACGGTGCCAGTCCTCAGGCACCGGAGTTCTCAATGCGTGACGCATTCCCGGCCGATTGGTCCGCCCAAACGAGAACCGTGTCACCTCGCGATGCCCGGATGCGTTGGGTGATCGCAGGGACCGCGCAGATCACGCCCCCGCTACCAACCTCAGCCACGCGAGTTCCTGCGGCCACTACGAGGCCGGCAAGACTTGGACTACGTGAACTTGACCGCGCGCATCCGGGTGGAGTTACATGCCAAAGGGCACATCACAATGAGAACGGAGGGGGGAACCGTCATGAGCATTGGTACCATTCTGTTGATCGTCCTTGTATTGATCCTAGTCGGGGCGCTGCCGACCTGGCCGCACAGCCGCAGCTGGGGCTATGGCCCGACCGGCATTGTTGGCGTCCTGCTGGTGCTTCTACTCATCCTGGTGTTGTTGGGGAAGATCTAGCGACACGCCCCGCGTCGCAGGGAGTCAGGGGGCTCGATCCAGTAACACGATGGCCTCGCGCGGGAGCGCGTGGCTGGTGCTGCAGCGTGCCCCCGCTACCAACCTTATCCTTCGGCGTGTCAGAGCGCCGTAGTGTCCTCGCGTGCACCCAGCATGTCGCCTACGCATGTGTCTCCCGTAGTAGAATCTGCGGACCGTACCGATGAGAGCACATGCCATGTCCATGCGAAATACTTCAACTGTGGTCTCCGCCGTCTTGCTGGCGCTACTCGGTGCGTTCCTGCCTCAGTGGGCTTCGGCGCAGAGCTATCCGCACGCAGTTGCCGATCTGGTTGCCAAGACCAAAGCGCAGGTCAGGACAATCGACATGTCGACGTTCAAGTCTGCCCTCGACAAAGGGAGCCTCGGACTCATCATCGATGTGCGCGAACCGGGAGAGTACGCGGATGGTCACATTGCTGGGGCAATCAACATTCCGCGCGGTCTGATCGAATTCAAGATCTGGTCCCACGTCGGCTTTCCCGACAAGGTCGATATGCGCAAGATGATGACGCTGTATTGCGGGTCCGGCGCGCGCAGCGCACTGGCAGCTAAGACCCTTAATGACCTGAAATTCAGCGATGTCACAGCGGCGGACATGAGTATCGAGGACTGGGCAAAGGCCGGCTACCCGCTTGTTCGCGAGTGACAACAATCTGGCGGAGATCGCGCTTGCCGTCAGCGGCGGAGGAATCCAGGGCGAATCTTTTGATATAGGGTCGACGCCGCGCGCAACCGGGCCCAAATAGCTGATGACTTAGGACAATTCTTACGCGCCGATGCGCGCGCGGGCAGTCGCACTCTGTTGTACCTTGCTACAACTTAGCGACATGTACCCGAACCGCCTTCTAGTACGAGATTCGTTGCTGATGACCATCATGGTCGTTGGTCTGGCCGCCTGCGTCGAGATTGCGCATCAGACGGTCGATGACGGCATCGGTCCCAATCCGAAACTACCGCCGCCCAACCACACACTGATTCCGACCATGAACATCGCGCCGGCCAAGGGCTGGCCTGCGGGCAGCACGCCCGTGCCGGCGCGTGGCCTCACGGTCTACGCGTTCGCGGATCACCTCGACCATCCGCGCTGGCTCTATGCGCTGCCGAACGGCGATGTGCTGGTCGCCGAGACCAATGCTCCGTCCAAGCCGGACGACGGTAAAGGCATTCGTGGTTGGATCATGAAGAAGGCAATGACGCGCGCGGGTGCCGGCACGCCGAGTGCCAATCGCATTACTTTGCTGCGCGATGCAGATGGCGATGGCAAGGTGGATACGCGGACCGTTTTTCTTGAGGGACTCAACTCGCCCTTCGGCATGGCGCTTGTCGGTCAGGATTTCTACGTCGCCAACTCCGATGGGGTGGTGCGCTATCCGTATGTCGACGGCGAAACCCACATTGCGGCGCCAGGTACGAAGGTCGTCGATCTGCCGGCGGGCACGATCAATCATCACTGGACGAAGAATCTTCTCGCAGGCCGCGATGGCAAACACCTCTACGCTACGGTCGGCTCGAACAGCAACGTCGCGGAGAACGGCATGGAGAATGAAGTCGGCCGCGCGGCGGTGTGGGAAATTGATCTGTCGAACGGCAGCCACCGCATTTTCGCGTCGGGCCTGCGCAATCCCAATGGTCTCGGCTGGGAGCCGGAGAGTGGCGTTCTCTGGACCGCAGTCAATGAGCGCGACGAGATCGGAAGCGATCTCGTTCCGGACTACATGACGTCGTTGACCGAAGGCGGCTTCTACGGCTGGCCTTACAGCTATTACGGCCAGCACGTGGACAAGCGAGTCACGCCTGAGCGGCCCGATCTCGTCGCCAAGGCACTGGCGCCGGACTACGCCTTGGGTCCGCATACCGCTTCACTCGGACTCGCGTTTTCGCGCGACGGCCTCCTGCCCGCGAATTTCAGCCATGGCGTATTCATCGGCCAGCACGGCTCCTGGAATCGGCGTCCGAGAAGCGGATACAAAGTGATCTTTGTGCCATTCACCGTTGGCAAGCCATCCGGCAAACCGGTCGATGTCCTCACGGGATTCCTGAGCGACGCGGGCGATGCATTGGGGCGTCCGGTGGGTGTGGCGCTCGACAAGGCGGGTGCCTTGCTCGTTGCGGATGATGTGGGGAACACTATCTGGCGCGTGACCGGGACCGCGCCCGAGAAGTCACATTAAATAAGTGTGAGGGGCCGGCAACGGGCGACCCGTCGACGTGGCGCGTCGCGTCGAGTCTAATGCGGGCATGATGGAAGCAAGCGGTCCTGGATCGATCCGGCGAAGGGCCATAGGCGCCGTACTTCTGGGCATCGTGCTGGCGAACACCCTGCTGGTAAGCCTCGCGCACTCGGCTGAGCGCGTGATTCCGCGCCTCAAAGGCCATGTGACAGCCGTCATCGACGGCAATACGCTCACCGTTCAGCTCGCGAGTGGACCGGTCCGTTTACGGCTCCAGAGCATCGATGCGCCGGAACGCGATCAAGCGGGCGGCGACGAAGCCACGGCGATGCTCCGCAAGCTTGTGGCTGGCCGCGATGTCGAAGTCGAAATCACCGACCAGAGCGCGGGTCGTGATCGCTTCGTGGGTATCGTGTATCTAGGCGAGGTCGAGATCAATGAAGTGATGGTCCGGCAAGGCGAGGCCTGGGCGGATCGCCGGCACATGAGGCGCAAGGACGACGCGATCCTTTGCATCTATGAAGAAGAGGCGCGGGGGCTGCAGCGCGGCTTCTGGGCGCTTGCAGTTGCCGAACGCGTGCCGCCATGGGAGTGGCGCCAGCGAAAGACGCGCACATCATTCACCGATTACACGGACGAGACAGCGGCCAACTGCCTCGATGCGGTTGGCTCTCATTGAAACGACGTGTGATCATGCGTTCCCCACAGAGACAGGGCAGGGCGCATGATCCAGTCGACAGCATTCCTTCGTCTGTTACAGGCAGGCTTCTGGGCCGCGCTCCTCTTTACGCTCTTCAGCGCCTTTGCGCCCTCAAGCCAGGTCGAGAATCTTCTCCCCTGGGATAAAGCCCAGCATTTTCTTGCCTTCTATGTATTGAGCGTGCTCGGGGCCGCGGCATTTCCTAAGCGCAGTCTCATCGTCATTGGCAGCGTGCTCTCGGGTCTCGGTGCCTTGATCGAGCTTGTTCAGGCAACGCCCTTCGTTGCGCGCGACGGCGATGTCTTCGACTGGGTGGCCGATACGGTTGCCATCGTCGTTGCGTTGGGGCCCGTCGTCCTCATGCACTGGCGCGCGCGTATGCAGCGAGAGTAGTGATAGGCGGTAGCGCGCTGAGCGATTTGAAGCGATCTTATTTAAAGATTTATCAATACTTTACGATTGATATATCGAAATATTATCAGACTAATGAATCGAGTCGCGGGCTAGCTGCGCCGAAAGGGCAGCGTTAATAGAAAGCAGAGTTTTCTGAAGCCGAGGAGCCCGAAGATCTTGCGGGCTTCCTCGGGTTTCAGCCGCGCGGTCAGGGGCATCGTGCCGAAGATCTTCCCTTTCACGACAAGTGTCGAACCGTCGCGCTCAATCGCCGTGACAGTCATCAGTTCCTTGCCGTCCGCGCCATACAGCTTCATATCGCTCCCGTTGCCTCACGGTCGAAGTCGATCTTTGAGAGACTATCCTGCCAGCGTCGCTTCTCGTCGAGATACATGTCGTACGTATAGATGATGCGCTCTCGCTCCTCTAGTGTTGGGCCGCAGGCGCACCTGCCCAGGCGGGTCCGTTGAATTCGCTTTCAATGATTACCTGTACCGCGTCGCTCACCCCCATGATGGTGCCCGCAGGCGGGATGCCAAAAGCGATGCCGAAGTCCGAGCGCTTGAACGAGCCATGCGCCGAGAAGCCGATGCGTGCGTGCGGATCCATCGGATGGCCTGCGTAGCCGCCGTTATAGGTGACGTCAAGGGTTACCGGGTGCGTCAGGCCATGCAATGTAAGGTCACCGGTGACGCGCAGCTTCTTGAGGCCGGTCGCTTCGACATGAGTCGAGCGGAATGTCATCTCCGGAAATTTCTCAGTGTCGAGCCACTGCGCTCCGCGCAGTGTGTCGAGAAAACCGGCCGGCGCATTGTCGATGTCGAGCGAGCGCGGATCGATCGAGGCATCGACGTGCGCTGCCGCCGGGTTTGCCGGATCGAACTGAAGCCGCACTTCGAAGCGCGTAAAGCGCGCGGTAAAGTTTGAGAATCCCAGATGATTCACGCGAAAAAGAAGGCTCGCGTGGGCCTTGTCGAGTGTGTATGCGCCCGCCGGGACCGCCATCGGAGCCGGCGCGGCGGTCTCATCCGCTTGCGAGAATCCCGTCGCAATTGCACACAGCGCGCAGGTCAAAACTAGACTCTTCAAGCGAGATCTCCTTTCGTTTGCTCCGCGGCGAGGTAGGCGGCAAGACGATCGACGTGCTGGTTCGCGCCATCGAGAGCGCCATACTCCTTGATGACGTAGTCGCGCGCCGCGGCCGATCGAAAGAGCGATCGCATTGTCAGCAGCGTCTTGCCGCCCTGCTTCTCGAAGGTGACGGTGACATGGAAGCTGTCGGGGTCGTTCTCGATGTCCGCATCGTGGATGTAGACCAGGCGTTCTGGCGGCACGACCTCGGTGTAGACGCAGCGGTTGTTGTAATCGACGCCGTCCGGGCCGTGCATGACAAAGCGCCACGCACCGCCGGGCCGCACGTCCATTTCGCGATTCGTGTTCGTGAATCCCGCGGGTCCCCACCAATGCACGACGTGCCGGGGATCGGTCCACACCCTGAAGACGAGTTCGCGGGGCGCGTCCAGAAGACGCGTGATAACGATCTCCCGGTCGGACGTGTCCGAGGCCAGGCTATCGCTTCGATTTCGCTCTTGCTGTGCCATGCCTTTTCTCTTTCGTTTGCAGTTCGCGCAGATATTCGTCGAGACGGTCGAGGCGTTGTTCCCAATGACGGCGGTAGTCGGCGATCCAGCCGGCGGCATCCTTGAGCGGTGCAGCCTGCAAGCGGCAAGGCCGCCATTGCGCCTCGCGGCCGCGCGAGATCAGGCCGGCGCGCTCGAGCACCTTCAGGTGTTTGGTGACGGCGGGCAGCGTGATGTGAAATGGCTCGGCGAGCTCCGTGACCGAGGTTTCGCCCGCTGCGAGGCGGGCGAGGATCGCCCGTCGCGTCGGATCAGCGAGGGCCCCGAACGTCGCGCTCAATTGATCGGCCGACATTGGGCATACCGTCTGGTTAATTAACCGAACGGTAAAATACGACAGCGGCCGAGGCACTGTCAAGAGTTGCCCGAACGCGTAAACTCAATCGCGCTCGAGACGTGAATCCGATCACCACGCAAGGTCGAAGTGCGCGATGCCGACAGAACTGCTATTCCGCAACGATGCGTATCTGAAGTCCGCGACGGCGCGGGTCGTCGCCGTGCATGAGCGCGGCATTGAGCTCGATCGGACGATCTTCTATCCACTCGGGGGCGGTCAGCCGGGCGACACCGGCGTACTCGTGCGCGCGAACGGCGAACGGATCGCCATTGCCGATACGCGCAAGGGCGAAGCGCTCGACAGTGTCGTGCATATCCCCCAGCCCGGCGCACCGCGCCTCGAACCCGGTGAGACACTGAGCCTCGAGATTGATTGGGAGCGCCGCTACGCGCTCATGCGCTTGCACACGGCGCTGCACGTGATGTCCTGCGTCGTACTGGCGCCGGTCACGGGCGGGAATCTCTCGCCAGACAAAGGGCGTCTCGATTTTGACATCGATATGAGCTTGCTCGAGGCGGGAAAAATCACGAGTGAGACCAACGCGCTGATTAACCGCGCTGTAGCGACCGAAACCGTGTGGATCACCGACGCGGAGCTCGATGCACGGCCGGACCTGGTCAAGACTATGAGCGTGCAGCCGCCGCGCGGCACCGGGCGAATCCGTTTGCTGAAGATACCCGGCATCGACCTTCAGCCCTGTGGCGGGACCCATGTCCGCAATATTGCCGAGATCGGCGCCATTGACGTCGTAAGGATCCGCAACGAAGGCAAGCGCAACAAGCGCGTGGAGATCGCGCTAGTCGGCTGACGATGCAATCGGCGCACCGGGCGGAAGTCGTGTGAGCGATTCCGTGATGCCCGGGATCAGGTGAACTCGCTTCAGGACTCCGGGTTGTTCTGCAACTCGCGCGCCGCGGCCCGATCGAGAAACCACGTCAGGTCGCCACTGAGCGGCGCGATGAGTTGCGCGGGCAGGGTCTCAGGACGCCTCGCGCCCTGCAAGACGTCGCGCACGACCGCGGCCTTGTCGCCGCCGGTCGCGATGAACGCAACGTGGCGGGCGGCGTTGATCACAGGCGGTGTGAGCGTGATGCGCCACGATGCGCGTGAGGGCAGATGAACGGGCAGAACCCAGCGCCCGCGATTTTCGGGCGCGAGCACCGTCGCGACAATGGTTTCCGGAAAGAGCGACGCGGTGTGGCCATCCATCCCGAGCCCCAGGAGTGCGAGATCCAATTGCGGGACGCGGTCCGCGGCGTCAGTGAAATACTCGCGCAAGCTCTCTTCATAGCGATCCGCGGCGAGCGCGGGTTCGAGTTCGCCCTGCATTCGATGAACATTCGCGGCGGGCACGCGGACCGGATCCAGCAGCAGGCGTTTGGCGGCGCCGTAGTTGCTATCCGCATGATCGGGCGGAACGCAGCGCTCATCACACCAGAAGACAAAGACCTTGGCCCAGTCAAGGCTGCCGGCAGCGCCTTGCGCGAGGCAGCGGAAGGTGGCAAGCGGTGAATTGCCCCCGGAGAGCGCGACGGTAAAGCGCGAGCGATCGGCGATTGCCTGACGCGCGAGTTCGCCAAAATACCGCGCGACATCGCGCGCCAACGCATCGGCATCGGCACAGACGTGGGTGCGCAGCATCGAAATCAGTAGGGGCTGCAGCCCATGGCCCAGCTGTTCCCGTCGCGTGCCAGCAATTCGTCGGCGTCGACGGGTCCCGAGCTGCCGGGAGCGTATTCGGATGGAGTGCCGTCCGGGCTCTGCTCATTCGCGAGGATCAACGGATCCATCAGGCGCCACGCACTCTCGATCTCGTCGTTGCGGGCAAAGAGCGACTGGTCGCCGTTGATCGCGTCGAGCAGGAGACGCTCGTAGGCGTCGGGGAGGTTCTCGCAGTTGAACGTCGTTCGATAGTGAAATTCCATCGTAACGTCACGGATCTCGTTCAGCGTGTCAGGCACCTTCGCGTCGAAGGTGAGGTGTACGCCCTCATCGGGTTGAATGCAGATCGAGAGCACATTCGGCGTGGGGCTCTGAAAAGCGCCGAACATCTGGTGCGGTGGGCGCTTGAATACAATGTCGATTTCCGAGACGCGCTTGGCGAGCGCCTTGCCGGACCGCAGATAGAAGGGCACGCCGTGCCAGCGCCAGTTGTCCACTTCGAGCTTCATGGCGGCGAATGTGGGGGTGCGGGAATTCGGGCGTACGCCTTCGGTCTCCCGATAGCCTGCATATTGCCCGTACACGGTGTTGTCGAATTCGATCGGCCGCGTCGCCTTCAGCACCTTTACCTTCTCGTCGCGCAAAGTCGTCGCGTTGAATGGCGCCGGCGGCTCCATCGCGGTGAGCGTGAAGAGCTGCATCAGATGATTCTGGAACATGTCCCGCAGGACTCCGGCGCCGTCGTAATAGGCTGTGCGGTCGCGGACGTCGACGGTTTCGGCGACGGAGATCTGCACGTTGTCGACGTAGTTGCGATTCCACAATGGTTCGAAGATCGCATTGGCGAAACGGAAGAGCAGCAGATTCTGTGCCGTCTCCTTGCCGAGGTAGTGATCGATGCGATAGATCTGATGCTCGTCGAATTCGGACTGCACCAGGTCGTTCAGCTGACGGGCTGACGCAAGATCGCGGCCGAAGGGCTTCTCGATGACGATGTGACGCCAGACATCGCGATCATCGTGCGCGAGATCCGCCGCACCGATGCCTTTGACGATCGTGACGAAATACTGCGGAGCAACGGCAAGATAGAAGAGGCGGTGCGCCGGCTCGCGTTCGAGCTCGGCCAGCCGCTTGGCGAGCGCCGCATAGCTTTCGGAGACGTCGAGGTCGGCGGCGAGATAATGCAGGCGCGAGGAGAAATCCTGCCAGGCGGCCGTCTCGACGGGCGCCGCATACTGTTCGAGCGCGCTGCGGATTTCACGGCGAAATTCGGCGTCGTTCCAGGGACGGCGCGCAACGCCGAGAATCCGCACGCGCTTATCGAGCCGGCCTTTGGTGTGCAGCCGGTAGAGTGCGGGAGCGAGCTTGCGGTGCATGAGGTCGCCCGAGGCACCGAAGATCACGAGGGTGACAGAGGGGTTCGCCATGGTGTGCTCAATCCCGCTTGACGGCGTGACCGCCGAATTGATTACGCATCGCAGCCAGCAACTTGTCGGCGAAGGAATCCTTGTCGCGCGAGCGGAAGCGGTTGAAGAGTGAGAGCGAAATCGTCGGCAGGGCAACGCCGAGCTCGATGCCTTCGATTGCGGTCCAGCGGCCTTCGCCAGAATCCTCGACGTAGGGTGCGATGCCCTGCATCGTTGGGTTCTGCGCAAGCGCAGCCGCCGTCAGGTCGAGGAGCCACGAGCGTACGACGCTGCCCGACTGCCAGACCTCGGCGATCTGCGCGAGGTCGAGTTTGAATTCCGTCTTGTGCTGCAGGAGATCGAAGCCCTCTGCATAGGCTTGCATCATCGCGTACTCGATGCCGTTGTGAACCATCTTGGTGAAGTGGCCGGCACCGCTCGGACCCACGTGGGCCCAGCCGCGGTCTGCCGCTGGCGCCAGGGTCTTGAACACGGGCTCCATGCGCTTCGCGGCCGCCGGCGTGCCGCCGAACATCAGGCTGTAGCCTTCCTTGAGTCCCCAGATGCCGCCGCTCGTGCCGACGTCCATGAAGTCGATGCCGCGCTTCGCGAGCGACGCCGCGCGACGCATCGAATCCTTGTAGTAACTATTGCCGCCATCGAGGATGAGATCATTCGCACCGAGCAGCGCAGCGAGCGAGTCGATGGTCTGCTCGGTGATTGCGCCCGAGGGCACCATGATCCAGACCGCACGCGGCGCGGGCAGCTGCCGGATGAGATCATCGAGCGATTGCGCGGGCAGGGCGCCCGCCGCCGCCACCGATTTGACCGCCTCAGGATCGCGATCGAGTGCAACGACTTCATGTCCGCCGCCGAGAAGCCGGCGCGTCATATTGGCGCCCATCCTGCCGAGCCCGATCATTCCAATTCGCATTACCGCAGCCTCCCGAGGTTCTTGGCGTCCACTATTTTCGCCCACTATGGGGGTGTACGCGGGCGGAGTGCGTATTGTCGCCGGGTCTCACGCCCGAGGTAAGGTTTTCTTAGGTCGACTTTAGAGTCCGCGCATCCACGCTCGAACCCGGCTCGCTACACTGGCGCCCCATCGTGGTGATACGGGTGAGTACATGTACCAGCTCTACATTGCCAACAAGAACTACTCGTCCTGGTCGCTGAGGCCCTGGGTGTTGATGCAGGAGCTCGGGATTCCATTCAATGAGCAACTGATGCAGTTCGATGAGGGCTCGAGCTGGCAGTCCTTTCGCAAGTTCTCGCCCACCGGGCGCGTGCCCTGCCTGATCGATGACGGTACGGTCGTCTGGGATTCGCTCGGGATCACCGAGTACCTCGCTGAGGGCCACCACTCCATCTGGCCCTCGGACCCACTCGCTCGGGCCTGGGCGCGCTGCGCCGCCGCCGAGATGCATTCGGGATTCGGTGAGCTGCGCAATCGCTGCTCGATGAATTGCGGCATTCGAGTGCGCCTGAGCGAGATCACGCCGGCATTGAGCCAGGACATCAGCCGACTGGCGGAACTATGGAACGAAGGGCTCGCGCGTTTCGGCGGCCCGTTTCTGGCCGGCAAAGCCTTCAGCGCGGTCGACGCATTCTTTGCGCCGGTCGCCTTTCGAGCGCAGACCTATGGCCTCAAGTTCGACCCTGTGTCGACCAGCTACCTGCAGCGCTTGCGCGCGCTGCCGTCGATGCAGCGCTGGTATGCCGCCGCGCTGGCCGAGCGTTGGCGCGAATCCGCACATGAGGCTGAGGCCCGCGACGCTGGAGCCGTGCTCGAGGACTTGCGCACAGCCCCGTGAGTTGGCGACGATGGTGCGATGACCGTCGTCATTTCCTTGCTTCGGGGCGTCAACGTCGGCGGGCACGCCAAGATCAAGATGGATGCGCTGCGCGAGCTCTATGCGGCGCTCGGCTTGACCACAGCGCAGACGCTGCTCCAGAGCGGCAATGTCGTGTTCAAGGCCAAGGCGTCGGAACTGCCACGCCTGGCGGGCCGCCTCGAATCCGCAATTGAGGAGCGGTTCGGATGCCGGCCTCAGGTCATGCTGCGCACCGCGGCCGGCTTGAACAAGACGCTCGCCGCCAATCCCTTCCACGGCCGCACCGATCTCAATCCCAGCGGCTTGCTGGTGCTTTTTCTTGGCAGTCAACCGAGCGCCGAGGCGCGCGCATCCACGCTTGCCCTACCGCGCAACCGGGAAGAACTGGTCTTTGCGGGTGGCGAGCTATTCGCCTATTTTCCCGACGGTATCGGCATGTCTCGGCTCGCGAGCGGCATGATCGAGCGCACGCTCAAGATCGCCACCACGGGCCGGAACTGGAACACGGTGAACAAACTCAGCGCGATCGCCGCGGGTCTCGCTAAACTCTAAGCTGAACGCCGCCTGTACCAGAAACTACACTCTTATATATAGGGCAGGCGGGGCTCGATTCGGGGTTGAACGTACAGGGGCTGAAATGACGATAACGAGAGTTTCGAAAGCAGTGGTGCTTGCCGTTGTGTTCCTCGGCGCATTCGGACGCGCACTGGCGGCTGACCCGGGCCCCGACAATGCCGACAAACTCATTCAGGGCGACAAACTCTATCAGGCGCGTTGCGCTTCGTGTCACGACAAAGCGCAAGGCCGTATCCCTACGACGGATGCACTGCGCACGCGCAAGCCGGAACAAATTCTCGCGTCGCTGCGCATGGGCGTCATGCGTACGCAGTCTGTCGGTCTCTCGGTGTTTCAGATGCAGGGCATCGCGCAATTTCTCACGGGCGTTGAACCGGGGGAGCCGGCCGCCAGTGGTCCGGAGCTCAATGCCTGCACCAAACCCGCGAAGCCAGTGAGCATCCGGCCGAACGACTGGAACGGCTGGAGTACGGATCTCGTCAATTCACGATTTCAAACACGGCCGGGATTGAAGGCCGCCGACCTTGGGCGCCTCAAAGTGAAGTGGGCCTACGGTTACCGCGGTTCCTATGTCTATGGACAGCCGACCGTCATCGGCGGCCGCGTGTTTGCGACGAGCTCGACGGGCCGCGTCTATTCGCTCGATGGGAAGAGCGGCTGCACCTACTGGACATTCGATGCGGAAACGACCGCCCGCGCGGCGATCTCGATTGGCATCCTGCCAAAGGGTTCAGGCGCGCGCGCGGTCGCGGTGTTCGGGGATGACGCGGCGAATGTCTACGCACTGGATGCGGATCGCGGCACGCTGCTCTGGAAGGTGAAAGCCGATGCGCACCCCTGGGCGCGGATCACAGGCGCGCCGAAACTTTATCGGAACACCCTGTACGTCGGTGTTTCCTCACTTGAGATCGTGGCCGCGGCGGATCGCAAGTACGAATGCTGCACGTCCGTCGGCAGCGTGCTCGCGCTGGATGTGCGCGATGGCCACAAGCTCTGGAAGACGCAGATGTTGCCGCATCCGATGCCTTATCAGAAGAACGACGCAGGCACGCAGATGTACGGTCCCGCGGGCGCTTCTGTGTGGGGTTCGCCGACGGTGGACGCGGCGGCGCAATTGCTTTACGTCGGCACGGGAAATTCCTACACCGATGTGGAAGCGCCGGGTGCGAACGCGATCGTCGCGCTCGAGCTGGCGACGGGGAAGATCGTCTGGGTCAATCAGCTCACGGCCCACGACAATTTCAACATGGCTTGCGCGCGCCCGAATGCGTGCCCGGCGGGTGTCAATTGCGATCTAGCCGGCAAGGGCAATTGCCCCAGAGTCGTCGGGCCCGACGTCGACTTTGGCGCCGCGACCATCCTGCACAGGCTGGCCGATGGGCACCCGATCCTGCTGGCAAGCCAGAAGGCGGGCATCGTTTACGGGCTCGATCCGCGGAACCAGGGTCACGTGCTTTGGAGCCGGCGAGTGGGTGTCGGTAGCGCGCTTGGCGGCATCGAATGGGGATCCGCAGTGGACGAGCACACGATATATGCCCCCGTGGGCGACACGCTTGCGCCGCCTGACAAGGCGAATCCGGGACTCACCGCCATCGATATTGCCACTGGCAGCGAACGCTGGCATGTCGCGGCGCCGGTGGTGGCCTGCAGCTGGGGCGCGGTCGGGTGTCTGCACGGCATGCAGCAGGCCGCGACCGTGATTCCGGGCGCAGTCTTCGTGGGATCACTCGATGGCTGGTTGCGGGCGTATCGCACCGGCGACGGCCATCTGCTGTGGGAGTTCGACACCGCGAGAAATTATGCGAGCGTGAACGGAGTGCCGGCCGAAGGCGGATCGCTCGATCTCGGCGGCGCAGCGATTGTCGACGGCATGCTCTACATCAATTCGGGCTACGGACGGCTGGTCGGCCACCCTGGGAACGCATTGCTCGCGTTCTCCGTGGATGGGAAATAGCGGGAGCAGCGTACAAGCATCAGTTTTTCTTAGGCCGCGATCAGCGAGTCTGTTTGTTCGATTTTTGGCTCCGCCTCAGAGTGTCTCCCGCGTGAAAACAACCGGAGAGACCCATGAGCAAGCGAAAATCAAATCTGCCCGAACTCATTCTTGGCCGCCTGGCCCGCGGGATGGTGCCCGTCGACGGCGGCTACTGGCACGAGCGTTCGAGCTCTTCCTGGGTCGACCGCGGCCGCGACCGTTCCCCGGCGGAACGCGACAAGCGCCGGAGCGACGACACCGAGTAGACGCGATCATCCAACCTCGACCTCAACGGTACTTGAGACCGGTTCCGGTGTTGAAGACGACCACGGTATCGGTCTCTCGTATGAAGCCATTCGACCGCAGTTGACCGAGCGCGGCCCATGCCGCGCCGCCTTCCGGACAGACATCGATGCCGGATCGGGCTGCGAGTTCGGTGGTGGCTCGATCCGCGTCCGCATCGTCGATCGCGATTGCCGTGCCTTGAGTCGCACGCAGCGCGCGCAGGCAAAGGAAACCGCCGAGCGGCGAGGGCACGCGTAACCCGTAGGCGTGCGTGTGCGGGTTCGGCCAGGGTTCCGTACGGTCGCTGCCGGCGCTGAATGCTTTCACAACGGGTGCACAGCCACTTGCCTGCACGGAAACGAATCGCGGACGGCGCCCGCGCGAAATCCAGCCGAGCGACTCCATTTCATCGAAGGCCTTCCACATCCCGATGAGGCCGGTGCCGCCGCCCGTGGGATAGAGCACGATATCCGGTACTTCACCGTTCATCTGTTCGACGAGCTCGTAGGCCATCGTCTTCTTGCCTTCGATGCGATAGGGCTCGCGCAAAGTCGACACATCGAAGCTGTCCTTCGGGCCGTGTTCGCGCAGGAACTGCCCCGCGTCCGCGATCGTGCCTCGCACGCGGTGCACGGTGGCGCCGTACAGCTCGCACTCATCGAAGAACGGTTTGGGCGTGTCCTCCGGCATGGCGACCGTGACCGGCAGTCGCGCGCGCGCTCCATAGGCTGAAAGCGCTCCTGCGGCATTGCCCGCGGAGGGCGCCACCAGTGCGCGAGCGCCCAGGACTTTCGCCGTCGATACGGCAAGCGTCATGCCGCGCGCCTTGAATGATCCGGTGGGGTTGCGCGCCTCGTCCTTCACCCAGACGTTGCGCTCGATCGCGAGGAGCGGCGTAAAGCCTTCCACCAAAGTCGTTTCATCGCCGGCTGCCAGCGGCAGCACTTCGCGGTAGCGCCAGAGCGTCGGCGGGCGATTCACCATCTCCGCGCGGCTCATCCGGATTGACGCCCAATCGTAGTCAACCCGCAGCGGCAGTCCGCAGCTCGTACAGACGGTAAGGAGCGTGAGTGCGTCGTGCGATTGATTGCAGGCGAAGCAGCGGATGCCCTGAAGATGGCGCGATAGACGAGGTTTGTTCATGGCTCAGATGGGGCATGATAGCGCGCGCATGACCACGGCGCCGATTCGTGGACAGAAGCTCGACGAAGCGCTGCAAACGCGCGTCCGGTGACAAGAACCGTGCAACGTGGCTCTTTAGAATGGCCGGTCACAGTCTGCCCAACTGAGGTGCTCGATCCATGTCTGTGCGCAAAGTAGTGCTATGGGTGTTCGCGGCGGTCATGTCGGTCGTTGCCTCGTCGGTGATGGCCGCGACCGAGATCGCGCCCGACATTCATTTGATTTCGGGCGTCACGCCGCATAACGCGCAGCCCGACGGCAACAGCGTGATCATCGATGCGCCGCAGGGACTTATCGTGTTCGACACGGGCCGTCACGCGGCTCACACGCAGCAGGTGATCGACTACGCCAAAGCCGCCCGCCGGCCCGTGACGGCAATCATCAATTCGCATTGGCACCTCGATCACACCGGCGGCAATGTCCTCTTGCGAGCGGAATATCCCGACGTGCGCATCTACGCGAGCTCGGCGCTGCAGGGGGCGCTCGGCGATTTTCTCCTGAAATATCGCGGGCAGCTGGCTCAAGCGATTGCAGCTGCCGAGAAAGACCCGGCGACCCAGGAGTCGCTTCGTACCGAGATGGGGCTCATCGACGCAGGGCAGAAGCTCGCGCCTACCGATGTGATCACGAGTTCGGGCCGCCAGAAGATTGCAGGGCGCGGTCTTGACGTACACCTGGAGCATGCCGCGGTGACCGCGGGCGATGTCTGGGTTTTGGATCCGACGACGCGCGTGCTCATGGCCGGGGACCTCGTGACCTTGCCCGCACCGTTCCTCGATACTGCGTGCCCCGAGCATTGGAAGGCAGCACTTGATCGCCTCGCGGCCATCCGTTTCACAGTGCTCATTCCGGGACATGGTTTGCCGATGCGGCACGCCGCTCTCGATACCTACCGGCACGGATTCGCGAAGCTGCTGGCGTGTGCCGCGACGACGCAGCCAAAGGATACTTGCGTCGACGGATGGGTTCGGGACGCCGGCTCCCTGATCGTGGAAAGCGACCGCGGCTTCGCCAAGGCGCTGGTCGATTACTACATGGATGCGATTCTTCGGGGCAACGCCGACAAAGTTGCGAAGCTCTGTAGCGCCTGACGCCGCGCGCGTCGCCACAGGTATAGTCTTCACCGCTGGCCACTACGCACACACACGACGTGCAAAGAGAAAGCGGGACATGCATTACCTCATCGAGGCCGTCGGCTGGATTGGCGCAATAATGATACTGGCCGCCTATGGCCTTTTGTCGATCGGAAGACTCGACGGCCGTTCGACCACATACCAGCTTCTGAATCTGGTTGGTTCCGTTGGCATCGTGATCAATAGCGGCTGGAATCACGCCATCCCGTCGGCCGTGCTCAACGTGGTGTGGATGGGGATCGGCGTCGCGGCACTCGTCCGCAATCGTCAGGCGGTCGGAAAGAAGTAGGTCACCATGGCCGTCGCCTGGTGCGCGACTTCATGGCCGAAATGCGGGAGGCCATCGATCAACGCATGGATCGTCGGGATGTAGTGATAAGCAATCCAGATGAATAGAGCGATGAAGGCCAGGCGCACGAGCGCGTCGCCGAAGCCATACCAGATGGGGCTTTGGCCGCCGGCAATGCCGTAAGACGCGTACTTGGCGGCACGCAACGGCCCTGAAATTGCACCGTACGCGATCGTCACGATAATGAAGGCAGCCCAGAGCGGAATACCCGTCGGCAACGGCCAGCCGAGGACGGTGCCGGTTGACGCAAGCGAGACGAGGGCGATCAGCCAGGCAACGAACATCGCCGCGCTCAGGATGCCGAACACCGGTACCAGGAAGCCCGCCACCACGCGCGCCGCATAGCTGCTGGGGCGCGGGGTCTCCGTCGGCGCCCAACGCGTGCGCATGTTCCAGTCATGCCGCCAGTGGCGTCGCCATTCGCGCTGCTGTTCGCGCCACGCGCGCCGCTGCTCGCGCCACTCACCGCGCCAGTGCGAGCGCTGCTGGCGCCAGTCGTGATTGGCGCGAAACTCTTCATACTGTTTCTTGGCGCGCTCGATGAGCTCGCGCGCGTTAAAGGCCAGGCCGTGCGCGGCCGCGCGCTCCTCCGAGGTATTCGCAAACGGGATCACGAACATCATCACCACGTACGCAAGAATCCAGAGCCCACCTGTGGCGAGGGCGAGCACGACGAAGATGATGCGAACGATGGTGACGTCGACGTTGAAGTACGCGGCGAAGCCGTTGCAGACGCCGCTGATCATCGCCCCCTCGCTGATCTGATAGAGCCGCTTGTGGGTCGGCTGCGCGCCTGGTTCAGCGCCGGTCGCTGATGCGCCGGCCGCAACACCGTCAGTGGGCGGATCGACTGGTCCCATGTCCTTCAGGATGCGCTCAATCTCGGAGCCCGCGACTACGGTCTTTTGCGGGCCAAGATACCGGCCGCACTTCTCGGCAATCGCCTGCTCAAGATCGGACATGATCTCCGACTTGTCGGGGTTGTCGCGCAGGCGATTGTCCGCCTGGGCAAGATAGGCGCGGAGCGCTTCATAGCCCGCTTCCTCGAGTTGATAGGCATTGCCATTGAGACTGATCGTAATGACGCGGTTCATGATGACTGACCCAGTGATTGGACGGTCGTGTTGATGTACTTCCAGTACCTGTTGAGTTCGCCAAGCTGCGTTTTGCCCTTGGCCGTGAGCTTGTAGTACTTGCGTGGCGGTCCCGACTCGGATTCCTTCCACTCGTAGTCGAGGAGGTCTTCACGGCGCATCTTGCTCAAGAGGGGATAGAGCGTGCCTTCCTGCGTGGTGAAGTCGGTCGTGCTCAGCTTCTCGATGATGTCGGCGACATAGACCTTGTCCGCGGCAATGATCTTCAGGATCAGGAACTCGAGGAGCCCCTTGCGGATGGAATTGAATTTGTCGTCGATGGCCACGGCGGCGGTGCTGACTCTAGTACCTTGGCTTATAAAGGTACCAGAGGCAGGGAAGGGGCGCAAGTGCTGCTAACGCGTGGTTTTGAGCCTCCGAATCTGATCAAGCAACGCCTGCGCCGACATTGGTCTCCCAAAATAGCCGCTCAGCAATTCCGGCACCGGCCGCTCAAGCCCATAGCGCAGGAGATGATCCGAGAGATAGGGATACCAGCGCTTATTGCCGGTATCGAAGGATCCGATGTCCTGGCTCACTTTCTGTCGCAGCTCCGCCGTCAGCACCGCACCGAGCCCGTAGTTGACCATGTAGCCGGGCATGTCAGCGAGCTGCACGCGCAATGCCCACCACGAGTACTCGGGGTGCGGAACGATGTGCAGATACTTGTGCGTGATGTCGGTCCAGACGAGATTCGGGTCCGAGGCCGGGTCGCGCAGCATGCGCAACTCGAAGAGCGACCAGGCGACATCGAGCATGACGTTGCCGTAGAGCGCGCGGAGCGACCCATCGACGGGCGCCGCTGCACCGAGATATTTCTGCTGCCACGCGGGCTCGTAAACGCTCCATGACGAAACGTCGGCGAAAGCTTCGGTAAAGAAATCATCCGGCCAGTCGACGAAGGCCGCGCGATTGCGAATGGCGCTGATGTGTACCGCGTGTCCGTTTTCGTGCACGAGTTCGTTGATCGAGGAGAGTCCGCCCTCGGCGTAACTTGCCGAGACACGCGCGATTGTTTTCCGCCAGCTGCCGTGTTCGAAGCGTCCGTACGTCAGGAAGTCGGTGTAGGCGACGGACGACTTGCCGGCCCGGGGAAAGATGTCGTAGAGAACGCCCAGGCGATTGAGATCGACGCCGAGATCCTTGTAGAAGCGCTCGTCGAGCGGGCGCAATGATTCGCGTGGAATCTTGGCGGCCAGCAAGCGATCCGCCGCGCCGTTCGCATACTTGAAATCCCAGGGCTCGACCGGATCGGGCGGCGTGACTTCGCTCCACAAGGTGAGAATCTGTTCGAGCCAGTGTTCCACGTCGACCGGTGTTACCCCGAAAGTCTTGGCGGCGCGATCGATCTCGGAGCCATTCTTCGCGCCGTCGGCCGATGCCATGACGATCATCCGCCGGTAGGCGCTCATCTCGCCGTCGTCGCCGTTCAACGCCTGCCACAGTGGCACGAACGCGTAGAACAATGCTTGGCGCCGGTCGGGATCGCCGAGCTCCGCCAGCTTGCCGAGCGCTGAACCACGGTCGATCGTGCCATTCTCAAAACGGAGATTTCCGCCAAGCTCAGTGAAGCAACCGACCATCGCATCCCGCAACGCTGCGTAAGCGAGATCCGTTCGCTGCGAGTCGGCGCAGGGGCGCGGCTTGCTGCCTTCGGAGGCGGGGCCTGCGGACAGCGCGTCGAGCTTCGTCTTGAGGAGAGCGACCACGCGTGCGTCGCCTGCGCTCAGACCAGCGGTCGGCAACGCCGCAAGCGCCGATTTCAGGCGCAGCTGTTTGTCCTTGAAAACCTGTTCCCAGCCCGCGCGATCGTGCCCCGCGTACTTCGCGAAGAGGCCGGAATCGATGGCGCCGATGATGCTGTTCGCATCGCGAATCTCGGCGTACACAGCTTCGGCCTCGGCCACAGCGCGCGAGCTGTTGTCGCTTTTCGCGAACGCGTTGACAGCGAAACACGCGAAAACGAAGATCGTTGCGAATCGCTTCCACATTTGAATTCTCACTCCCGTCGAGGCTCCCATGGCATTCAAAGGACGTTGGCCGCGCGCGATATTCTATGACTCCAAGACGACCTTGTTCGACTGGGGCTGGAGCTGGGCGACGGCGGCGGCGGCCATCGTCAAGAAGTATGGTTCGACCGTTGAGACGAGCAAGTTCATCGGCACCTGGGTTCGCTTCTTCGAGTCGCATCATCGGCGCACGGCATTCTCACAATACACCGCCGTGACGGAAACCGTGCGGGAGGCGCTGATGGACACGTTCGCGACCTATCGGATCGCCGGTTCGCCAGCGGATGTCAGTGCCTATACCGATCTGCAGGACAAGGTCGGGCTCTTTCAGGAGACCGAGGACGCCCTGCTCGAGCAACAGTCTCTTGGCGTGAAGGTCTGGGTGTATTCGGACGTCGAACGGAAGTTCCTCGACATGTACGTGAGCAAGTTCAAGCGCTGCAAACCCGACTTCGTCGGCAGCACGGAACAGGCGCACTTTCACAAACCAAATCCTCGGACCTACGACTGGGTCCTGCGGCAGAACGGCCTGCAGCCGTGTGATGTCCTTTATTGCGCGGCGCCTGCGTTCGACGTGCAGGGCGCGATGTCGATGGGGCTGGTGGCGGCGTGGTTGCGCCGTCCCGTCGACGGCATGCTGGCCAATCAGGCCGAGACGACGCGCGGCATTCCGGCCGACTACGAGATCGAGACACTGCACGACGTGACGAAGATCATCCGGGTGAACCGCTCGGGCTAGTTGCCCAAAAAGGGCCCAAGCGGATAGTGCTCCTCTATATATAAGAGTGGATTCGCCCTCGGCATCCATCATTTGCCAGAATTGCATCGCGAGAACGCCACGAGCAGGGTGGAAACTCCCTATCGTTGCGAAACTTCCGCCGACTCGCGAGGGATACGCCCATGAGACTCACCTGGGTGCGCGGCATTCAAGCCGTGACGTTGCTGTTGGTTCTGGTCAGCGTCAACGCCGCCGTGCCTCGTTCCGCACCCGCCGGCACGAGCGCACACGTCGAATTCTTCGCGCCGGAAGGCACGATCAAGAAGGTTCGGCAGGTCACCGCTCGATTCGATGCCCCCATGGTCGCGCTCGGCGATCCCCGTCTTGCGGATCCATTCACCATCGATTGTCCGGCCAAGGGTCATGGCCGGTGGGCGGACGGCCGCAACTGGGTCTACGACTTCGACGCGGACCTGGGCGCAGGCGTGCAATGCCGATTCGCCCTGCGAGCGGGGCTTACGGCGCTCGACGGCAGGTCGATGGCGGGGCGCCGCAGCTTCTCGTTTGACACCGGAGGTCCCGCGATCATCGCCTCGTTTCCCCGCGAAGGCTGGGAAGATGTCGACGAAGATCAGATCTTTCTGTTGAAGCTCGATGCGCCGGCCACCGTCGATTCCGTTACCGCGCATTCTTTCTGCGTCGTCGAGGGCGTTTCCGAACAGATTTCGGTCGAGGTGCTGACGGGCGCGGCGCGCAAAGCCATGCTCGCCCAGCGCGCAGCACTTGGCTACGCGTACTACAGCTTGCTCTGGAAGAACGGCGCAACGAGTGCTGCCCGCGTGCGCGATCGCGCACTCGCGGAAGCCGAAGAACTCATCACGGTCGTGAAATGCCGAAGGCAACTGCCGGCGGCGACGCGCGTGCAGCTCGTCTGGGGTACCGGCATTGCCACCGCGAACGGCATGGCGACTACCGCGGATCAACAACTGGCTTTCCGGGTGCGGCCGGCTTTCACCGTGCAGGTGAGTTGCTCGCGCACGAATGCCAATCGCGGATGCATTCCCATGCTGCCGATCACGGTGAGTTTCAGTTCGATGGTGCCGCGGTCGATGGCGCTCGGCGTGAAGATCACCGCCGCCGATGGCACCGTCTATCACCCCGAGCCGCCGGCGACGGCGCAGGAACCGGCGCTGCAGGAATTGACCTTCAAAGGTCCGTTCCCGGATTCGGGCACGCTGACAGTAAGCCTGCCCCCGGAACTCGTGGATGACGCTGGCCGCAAGCTCGAGAACGCGGCTCGCTTCCCTCTCGCGCTCGATGTGGATGAGTATCCGCCGCTCGCCAAATTCTCCGGCGACTTCGGCATTCTCGAGTCAAACGAAGGCGGGGTGTTGCCCGTCACGCTCCGCAACGTCGAACCTGATCTGCCGGCACGGCGCGCGGAAATACCAGGACGCGTGATGCGTCTCGGCACGGACCCTGAGCAAATCGCGCAGTGGCTGCGCCGTGTGCAGGATGCAAACGAACCCAAAGGCGAATGGACGGATACTGGCAAGGGCGGTGCGAGCGTCTGGCACGAAACGACCGGCGAGGTATCCGTATTTGTCGGTCACGACACGACGTCGACGTTGTCAATCAAGAAGCCGCTCGGTCAGCGGCCCATCGAGGTGATCGGCATTCCGCTCAAGGCTCCTGGCTTCTACGTCGTCGAACTCGAGAGCCACACGCTCGGCGCTTCGCTCCTTGGCCGCGACGTGCCGCGCTACGTGTCGACAGCGGCGCTGGTCACGAATCTCGCCGTGCACTTCAAATGGGGCCGCGAGGCATCGCGCGTCTGGGTTACGCGCCTGAGCGATGGCAAGCCGCTCGCCGACGCCGACATCAGCATCAACGACTACTGCTCGGGTGCGCAACGTTGGCACGGCCGGACCGATCGTGATGGCGTCGCGGCGGTCAATGAGACGCTCGGCGATCCGCACGAGAGCGATCGGTGCACGTCCTGGGCGCCGCCACCGCTGATCGTTGTCGCGCAGAAAGGCGGAGACTTCAGCTTTGCGCTGTCGGGCTGGAGCCAGGGCATTGGGCCCAGCGATTTCGGTTTGCAGACGGGGTCGAAATGGGACACGGGAATTGCGCACACCGTTCTCGATCGGCCGCTCTTTCGCGCCGGCGAAACGGTTTCGATGAAGCATTTCCTGCGTCAGCACCGCATCGAAGGCGTGGCCGTCGCGCCGGGTGTCCCTGCCAGGTACAAGGTGACGATCTCGCATCTCGGCAGCGATCAGCACTATGAGTTGAGCGCAATGTTCGGCGCGGCCGGTGTCGCCGAGCAACGCTGGGCGATCCCGAAAGAGGCCAAGCTTGGCGACTATTCGATTGCACTCACCGATCCGTCGGGGAGCACACGGGAGAGCGGGCGCTTCAAGGTCGAGGAATTCCGCCTGCCGAGCATGCGGGCGACAGTACAGGGACCGGGGAAACCGCTCGTCAATCCGCGCGAAGTGACGCTCGATCTGCAGGTCTCGTATCTCTCGGGCGGTGCAGCCGGCGGCATTCCGGTGACGGTGCGTACGATCGTCGAGCCGCGGCCGATCCAGTATTCAGGGTACGAAGACTTCGAATTTGGCGGTGCTCCTGTCAAGGAAGGCATCGTCGAGTCCGCCGGCGGCCAATATGACTACGACTTTGAAGGCGACGACGAGGAGGGCCGAGGCGCCGCAGCGACGCCTGACAACGCGCCGAAGGCGCGCGTACTGCCGATGACACTCGATGCGAACGGCGCGGCGCGCATTACGATTCCGAAGCTGGCCGCAGTCGATGGGCCGGCGCTGCTCACCGCTGAGCTCGAGTATGCCGACGCGAATGGCGAGTTGTTGACGAGTGTCGGGCGCGTGCGCCTGCTGCCTGCCGCTGTGAGCCTCGGCATCCGGCGCGAAGGCTGGGTCGCGAGCAGCACGCAGATGCGCTTCAAGGTGCTGGCCCTCGATCTCGACGCCAGGCCGATTGCAAAGCAAGCCGTGGATGTCGCGCTTTATCAGGCGACAGCCTATTCGTATCGCAAACGATTGATCGGCGGCTTCTACGCTTACGATACGGTGCGCGAGACCAAGAGGATCGCCGCCCAGTGTTCAGGCCGGACTGATGCCCAGGGACTTCTGGTGTGCGAAGTGGCGCCCGGCGTTTCCGGCGAGGTGCTAGTGCGCGCGGAGTCGCGTGACACCGCGAACAACCTGGCGGGTGCAACGACTTCCATCTGGGTCGCGGGCGAGGACGATTGGTGGTTTGGCGGCACCGCCGGCGACCGCATGGACGTGTTGCCCGAG
>Ga0326726_10000641_pt1 | contig 31940 bp, 28 predicted proteins | sample MHFenrmetagenome_2_FD_207603 | JGI IMG/M metagenome (GOLD analysis project Ga0326726, IMG submission 207603) | Lab enriched peat soil microbial communities from Michigan Hollow, Ithaca, NY, United States - MHF15MN | ecosystem: Environmental > Terrestrial > Soil > Wetlands > Peat | place: USA...
GGCGGCGCGGTCGCCGGCGGCCGAGGCCCGCTCGTGGCCCCGCCCGGTCCTGGCCGGCGTCGCGGCGATCGCGCTCTTCGCGTCGAGCATCGAGTTCGCGGCGTCGCTCGACCGGTCGCTCGCCCTGCCGCGGCCGGTCGTCGCGGCCGTGCGGCGCCTCGGTGTCCTGCGCAGCTTCAACGGCTATGGCCTGTTCATGGTGATGACGACCGATCGGCCCGAGATCGTCGTCGAGGGGAGCGTCGACGGCGCCGACTGGCGACCCTACGAGTTCCGTTGGAAGCCCGGCAACCCCGAACGGCGTCCGCGCTTCGTCGCGCCGCACCAGCCGCGCCTGGACTGGCAGATGTGGTTCGCCGCGCTCGGAGGGTACTCGGACAACCTCTGGGTCGGCGCCTTTCTCGAGGGGCTTCTCGAAGGCAGGCCCGAGGTCGTGGCGCTGCTCGCGAGAAACGCCTTCCCCGACGGCCCGCCGCGCTACGTGCGGGCCGTGCTGTACGACTACCGGTTCACGGACGCCGGGGAGCGGGCAAGGACGGGCGCCTGGTGGCGCCGGCGCCTGCTCGGCTTGTACTGCCCGGTGGTGGAGCGGCCGGAGCGCTGACTTCACTATGATGGTCGCCCTGCAACGGCGATGCTGACGAGCGAGCAATTCGATCGAACCAAACGCCTGGCGCTCGACCTGGCGGGAATCGAGCTTGCCGCGCGTCATCGCGAGCTGCTCGACCGCAGGAGCCGGCGGTTCGAGATCGAGAGCGGCGCCGGGCTCGACGCGCTGCTCGGTGAGGCGGAGGGCGGCGACGCGCAGGCGCGCAAGCGCCTGATCGCGCTGCTCACGACGAATTTCACCGGGTTCTTCCGGCATCCCTGGCATTTCCACGTTGCCGCCGAGCACGCGCTCTGGGCGGCGCACCGGCGAGGCCGGGCTCGGGTGTGGTCGGCCGCGGCGGCGACGGGCGAGGAGCCGTACTCGATGGCCATGGCGCTCGTCGAGGTGTTTCGCCGCGACGATCCCCCCGTCTCGATCCTCGCCACGGACGTCGACGCGGGCGCCCTCGAGATCGCCCGGCGCGGCGAGTACGGCGACGCCGCTCTGTCGGGGCTCGAGCCGCAGGCGCGGGCGCGGTTCTTTCCCGAGCGGGCGGGGTCCGGGCGCTGGCAGATCGCGGCCGCGGTTGGCGGCCTCGTGGAATTTCGCGAGGCGAACCTGGCCGAGAGCGGCTGGACGGTGGAAGGCCCGTGGGACGTCGTTCTTTGCCGCAACGTGCTGATGTATCTCGAACGGGACCGCCGCGAGCGCGCGGTCGAGCGCATCGCTTCCATGCTCGCTCCGGGCGGTCTGCTCCTCCTCGACCCCGTCGAGCATCTCGGCGGCGCTGCGGGCCTGTTTGGCCGGGGCGAGAACGGCGTCTTCACTCGGTTACGGAGGGAACCATGACGATCGCCAGGCGCCTCATCCTCCTTCTGGCGGTGCCTCTCGTCGTCCTCGTGGGGCTCGGCGTCTTCATGACCCTGCAGCTGTCGAGGATCGAGGCACGCGGCCAGTTCGTGGCCGAGGACCAGATCGGCAGTCTCGCGGCGCTCGGCCACATCGCCCGAAACAACGGGGAGCTTCGCATCTCCCTGCGCAGCAACGTCCTGGCCAGCGACGGCGAGGGCCAGAAGAAGGCTCGCGCCGCTTTCGAGGCCAGCAGCGCGGAAATCTCGAGACGGTTTCGCCAGTACTCCGACACGCTGGTCTCGGACGCCCAGGACGGGCGCATGCTCGAGCAGTACCGCTCCCTCCTGCGGGAATGGCTTGCCGGCGCCGAGCAGGCCATGTCGCTGGCCGAGGCGGGCCGTCGCGACGAAGCCCTCACGCAGCTCGAAGGCCCTTTGAGGAAGCTCGGCGAGGAGCTCGCCAGGGCGTCCGAGGAATGGATCCGGTACAACGAGAGCCTGGCCACGAGCGCGGGCAATGCGCTCGAAGAGGACATCGCGCACGCGCGCCGCAACATGGCGTTCGCCGTCGGCGTCGCGCTTCTGCTCTCCGGGGGCCTCGGTTACCTCACCTTCCGGAAGATCGTCCATCCGATCCGCGCCCTCCAGTCGACGGTGGAGTCGATCGCGGGCGGCAACTACGCGATGCCGGTTCCCTTCACCGGGGCGAAGGACGAGACGGGTGAGCTCGCCCGCTCCGTCGAGGTCCTGAAGCAGGGGGCGATGGCCATGGAGGAACAACGGTGGGTCAAGTCCCACGCCGCGCAGTTGACGGGAGCGCTCCAGGGCGCGGAATCGCTCGACGAGTTCGGGTCGCGCCTTCTCTCGAGGCTCGTGCCGGTTCTCGGCGGCGGTGTCGCGGCCTTCTACCGGTTCGAGGGCGACCAGAGGGGCCTGCGCCGGGTGGCAGGCTACGGTCTTGCCGCCGGCGCCCCGGAGATCCTGCGTCCGGGTGAGGGCCTCGCGGGGCAGTGCGCCCTCGATCGCAAGCCGGCCGTCCTGACCGATCTGCCTCCCGGATATCTCCGCATCGCCTCGGGCCTCGGCGAGGCGCCTCCGACGCAGGCCGCGGCGTGGCCCGTGCTTTCGCAGAACGCGTTGCTCGGGGTCGTGGAGCTGGCGTCTTTCCGCGCGCTCGCGGCCAACGAGAAGGCGCTGCTCGACGAGCTGCTGCCGGTCGTCGGGATGAGCCTCGAGATCCTCGAGCGCAATCTGAAGACCGCGGAGCTTCTCGGCCAGACCCAGGAGCAGGCGCGGCAGCTCGAGGAACAGACCGACGAGCTGACGCAGTCGCAACAGGAGCTGCTCGCCCAGAAAGAGGAGCTCGAGACGCAGCAGGGGGAGCTCGAGGTCGCGCGGAAGAAGGCCGAGGAGGCGACCGAGCTCAAGTCCATGTTCCTCGCCAACATGAGCCACGAGATCCGCACGCCGATGAACGCGATCATCGGCCTGTCACACCTCGCGCTCAAGACGCAGCTGACCGGCAAGCAGCGGGACTACATCGGCAAGGTCCACAACGCCGGGACCTCGTTGCTCGGGATCATCAACGACATCCTCGATTTTTCGAAGATCGAGGCGGGCAAGCTCGACCTCGAGACGACACCGTTCCAGCTCGACGAGGTGATTGCGACGGTCACGACGGTGACGGGTCAGAAGGCGCACGAGAAGGGGCTGGAGTTTCTGGCCGACATCCCGGCCTCCGTCCCGCAGGGTCTCCGGGGCGACCCGCTGCGCCTCGGGCAGATCCTGACGAACCTCGTCAACAACGCCGTCAAGTTCACCGAAAGCGGCGAGATCCGGCTCCGGGCCGAGATGCTCGAGCAGACCGGCGAGCGGGTGAAGGTGCGCTTTTCGGTCAGGGACACGGGCGCGGGCATGACGGCAGAGCAGGCGGCACGTCTCTTTCAGCCCTTCACCCAGGCCGACATGTCCACGACGCGCAAGCACGGAGGCACGGGCCTCGGCCTGACGATCTGCAAGCGGCTGGTCGAGCTCATGGGCGGCCAGATCTGGCTCGAGAGCGAGCCCGGAGCGGGCAGCACGTTCTTCTTCACGGCCTGGCTCACCCTCGGCACGGAGGCGCCGCGCGGCCGGTTCTTCCCGGACCGGCTGCAGCACCTGACCATGCTCGTCGCCGACGACAACCCGGCCGCCCGCGAGATCCTGGCCGACGCGTTAAAGGACGTCAGCGACCGCGTGGACGTCGTCGCCTCGGGCGAGGAAGCGGTGGCCGCGGTGAAGCAGCACGACGGCAGCCGGCCCTACGACGTCGTCTTCATGGACTGGCGGATGCCGGGGATGGACGGGCTCGAGGCCACGCGGCTCATCAAGCGCGATCCCGGCCTGAAGAACCGTCCGGCCGTCGTCATGGTCACCGCGTTTGGCCGCGAAGAGGTGCGCGAGGAAGCCGAGAAGCTCGACGTCGCCGGCTTCCTGGTGAAGCCGGTGACGAAATCGATGCTGGTCGACGCGCTCGTCTCCATCTTCGCGCCGAAGGACGAGGAGGCCCGCGGACCGGCGGCGGATGCCGCGCCGTCGAACCGCCTCGGGGGAGTGCGGATCCTTCTGACGGAGGACAATCTCATCAATCAGCAGATCGCCGTGGAGCTTCTCGAGAGCGTCGGCGCGCGGGTCGAGGTCGCCAACCACGGTGGCGAAGCCGTTCAGAAGCTCCAGGCAGTCGCCTTTCCGCCCCCGTACGACGTCGTGCTCATGGACCTCCAGATGCCGGAGATGGACGGCTACCAGGCCACGGCGAAGATCCGCTCGGATCGGCGCTTTGCGAAGCTGCCGATCGTCGCCATGACGGCGCACGCCACCATGGAAGAGCGCCAGCGCTGTCTCGACGCCGGCATGAACGACCACGTCTCCAAGCCGATCGATCCCGACGCGCTCTACGCGACGGTCGAACGCTGGGTGAAGCCGCGCCCGGCCGTCGCCGGGGCCCCGGAGAGGACGGCCGCGCCCCCGGCGCCGGGGGATCTTCCGGCGATCGACGGCGTCGACACGACCGGCGGGCTCGCGCGCGTCGCTGGGAACGCTCGCCTGTACCGCAACCTGCTCGAGCAGTTCGCCGACAAGCAGGGCCAGTCGGCCGCCGAGATCGCGGCGGCTCTCGAGGGCCGCGATCGGAAAACGGCCGAGCGCATCGCTCACACGGTGAAGGGAGTCGCGGGCAACCTCGGGGTCACGCGGATCCAGGTTTCGGCGGAGAAGCTGGAACGGGCGCTGCGCGGCGGCGGGGCGGACGCGCCGGCGGCGCTTTCCGAGTTCTCGGCCCTCCTCGGCCCTCAGGCCGAGGCGATCCGGCGAGCGCTCGGGGCGTCGCGTCCGGCCCCGGCGGCCGCGTCGGAACCCTTCGATGCCGCGAGGGTCGGCCCGGCGATCGGCCGCCTGCGGAAGCTGCTCGCCGCGAGCGACGGCGGCGCCGCCGACGCTTTCGGCGACCTCTCCAGCGTCATGGCGGGATCGATCGGGACGCCCCGGCTCGACGCCCTCGGCGGGGCCATCGACGAGTTCGATTTCGAGGGAGCGCTGTCGATGCTGGACGCGATCGCCAGGGAATGCGGCGCGAGCGAGGAGTCCGCGTGAGCGACAACGAAGAGAGAAAGACTCTGCTGCTCGTGGACGACGCGCCGGCCAACATCCAGGTGGCCAATGCCATCCTGAAGGACGACTACCGGGTCCGGGTCGCCACGAGCGGCGCGAAGGCCCTCGAGCTCGTCAAGGGAAAGCCCTCGCCGGACCTGATCCTCCTCGACGTCGAGATGCCGGAGATGGACGGCTACGAAGTGTGCCGGCGCCTGAAAGCCGACCCGGAGACCCGGGACATCCCCGTGATCTTCCTCACCGGCAAGACCGAGACGGAGGACGAGACCCGGGGCTTTTCGGTGGGAGCGGTGGACTACATCCACAAGCCCTTCTCGCCGGCCGTCGTGAAGGCTCGGGTCCAGACCCACCTCGCACTTCGCGACACGCGGGAGCAGCTCGCGCGGCGGCTCTCGGCCATCCAGCACGAGCTCGAGATGGCTCGGAAGATTCAGCTCTCCATCCTGCCGCGCGAGGTCCCGCGCATCGGCGGGCTGGAGATCGCGGCGCGCTACGTTCCCATGACCTCGGTGGCCGGCGACTTCTACGACTTCATCCCGGTGGACGAGAAGCGGTTCGGCGTCCTCGTCGCCGACGTCTCGGGGCACGGCGTGCCGGCTGCGCTCGTCGCCTCGATGCTGAAGATCGCGCTCGGCGCCCAGGCCCCGCACGCCTCCGATCCGGCGCGCGTGCTCGAGGGCTTGAACCAGGCGCTCTGCGGGAAGTTCGAGACCCACTTCGTCACCGCCGCGTATCTCTTCGTCGACATGGAAAACGGGACGATCGACTACGCCGGCGCCGGGCACCCTCCTCTCGTCCTCTACGGAAAGTCCGCCGGGAGCGCGCGCGCCGTGCAACAGAACGGTCTCTTCCTCGGCATGTTCCCGAAAGCGAAGTACACGGGAATCCAGATCCCGATCGGTCCCGGCGACCGCTGCGCGGTCTACACGGATGGGATCTCGGAAGCGCGCAACCCGGCGCAGGAGGAGTTCGGCACCGAGCGCCTCAAGGCGCTTCTCGAGGCATCCCCGGACCTGCCGCCCGGAGAGTTCGCGGACCGGGCCCTCGAGGCTCTCGTCGAGTGGACCGGGCGTGCGCCCGGCGAGGGGCACGACGACGACATCACGCTGCTCGTGATCCGGGCGAACTGAAGACGGCGCCGCGCCGCGGCTAGACGGCGAAGCGCTCCGGGCTCCATGCGAGCCCGAGCTCGCCCGGAGGGGCCATGTATCCCGCGAGGGCCGAGGCCGCGACGACGGCGGGGCTCGCGAGGAACCCCTCCCCGCCGTAGCCCATGCGGTTCTGCCAGTTGCGGTTGAAGGACGTGATCGCCCGCTGGCCTCGCGTCAGGGCGTCGGGTCCCTGGCCGAAGCACGGGCCGCACCACGACTGGCGGATCTGGCCGCCGGCCGAGCGAAACACCTCGGCGATCGATTCGCCGGACAGGCGCGGGTCCGGCCGTTCGATCTGCCGGCCGACGCCACCCGATCCCGGAAAGATCGTGAACGTGCGCGCCACCTTGCGGAAGCCGAGCTCGCGCGCCGCGCGGAGAACGAGCGCGGCCGAGAGCAGATCGTCGTAGCCGCCGTTCGTGCACGAGCCGATCATGGCCTTGTCGAACGTCACCCGCTCGCGGGCGACCTCCTCGGCGGGAAAGGCGTTTCCCGGCGCGAAGGGCTTCGCGATCATCGGCGCGATCTCGGAGAGCGTCAGCGTCTCGTCGATCGCGTAGTTGGCGTCCGGGCCCGGCGCGAGGCGGGGGTAGGGAAGCTCCGTGAGCCCTTTCTCCCGATACCAGGCCTCGGTGAGGTCGTCGGCGGCGAAGATGCCGTTCAACGCCTCGGCCTCGGCCATCATGTTGGCGATGGTGTTTCGGTACGCGATCGGCAGCTGCTTCTCGGCGTCCACGAACTCGACCGACATCCCCTGCGACTGTTTCGACCCCCATCGGCGCAGGAGCTCGAGGACGATGTCCTTGCCGGAGACCCATGGCTGGAGCCGGCCGGAAAGAACGACGCGGCGCTGTTTCGCGAGCGTGAAGTAGATGTATCCGGTCGACCAGCCGAAGCCGAGCGTCGTCGAGCCCACGCCGAAGCCGACGGCGCCGTAGGCCCCGTACGCGCGACTGTGCGAGTCGGCGCCCGGGATGAACTGGCCGGGCAGGACGAGCCCCTGCTCGGGAAAGTAGAAGTGGAAGATGCCGTCGCCCGGGTCGGCGTAGTACGGCTTCCCGAGGCCGTGCAGGCGCGCGAACTCGCGGCCGATCGCGGTCTGCCGGTCGTCGTCTTCGCGGCCGGTGAACACGAAGTGGTCGTTGGCGATCGCGGCCTGACGCGGAAGGATCGAGCGCCCGCCGGTGATCTGGTTGAACGTGTGGATCGCGAAGGGGGCCGTCCCGTCGGAGGCGGGAAGCAGATCCGCGTAGACGCGTAGAGTGGATCCAGGCTGGACCGCCGCGTCCCGGTCCACGCGGTGCGCCCAGACGATCTGCTCCGTCGTCGTCATGCGCCGCGCGAGCTCCGGTTCAGGCCACCGGATCTCCGGCCGCGTCCTCGCCGAGGCGCGGAACTCCCGCCGTCCGACGGCGAAGATGCCGCCGCTCGAACGGATCTCTTCCTCTTTCGGCGACAGGGGCACCGGCTCGTAGGTTTTCTTCTGCGTCGCGTTGGTCAGGCGCCGTGTCGCGGGGTCGAACTCGAAGGCGTCTCTGTCGCGAGCGTCCTCGACGGCCTCCGGGCACTGCACGACGTGCAGCCCGAGGTTGAAGGCGTTGCGCCGGAAAATGTCGCCCATGCCGTGGCTGCACACGACCACGAGCTCGAGGCCCTTCTCCTCGGCGACGCCTTTGAGTCCTGCCGGGCTCATCTCGCGCGACGACCCGATCGCGAAGCGCTCGCCGGCGACGACGAATGTCTCGCCGCGGTGGACGCGTTGCCGGAAGTCGGGCATGAGGTGACGGAAAGACCCGGCCTTCCAGCGTTCGTCGAGGGTTTCGAGGCTCTCCGAGACGCAGTCGGCCGCGGGCGTGATCTGGTCCGTGTCGATCGCGTCGAGCTTCTTCCCGGGGGTCTTCGGGTCCCAGAAGATGAGCGCCGTGCCGCGGATCGTGCGCGCGGCCTCTACGCCGGCCTCGTCCGAGGGCCGCGGACCGGGAAGTGCCTCGAGCGTGACGCCCGACTTCAGGCGCGCGGGTTCGATCGTGTGCTTTCCCATCGGACGCCATCCTAACGTGGCCCGTGGGAATCCCCGCCGGCGGTCCCGAGCCTACTGGCTGCCCCCGGACAGGCTCACGCCGCGCACGCCTTCCTCGAAGCTCCGGTCCCGGGCCGCCTGGAAGAGCTCGACCGCTCGGCTGAAGGCCATCTGCGCGGCCTCGTAGTCGCGCTCGTGGAAGAGCTTCTGACCTTCCTTTTCGCTCTCCGCGCCCTGCTCGAACACGTCGGCCGCCTTCTCCTGAGCGCTCAGTCGGGCGGCTTCGACGCGGGCCATCGCCGCCTGGAAGCGCAGGTCCTCGACGGGCTGCTTCAGTTCCGGATGGATCTTCTTCGGGGAGCGGGCGGCCGGCGCCGCGTGATTGGCGACGGGAACGATTCCGGCAGGGGGAGCCTGCTCGACGGGCGCCGGAGCTTCGACGGGAGCAGCGGAGACCGGCGCCAGGGCGGCCGGGTCGCTTGCCGCCGCGGCGCTCTGCGGAGCCGGCGCGACCTCCGGGTGTCCGGAGCCGGCGGTCGCCACGAGAAACGCCCCGGCCGCCACGCCGGCGGCCACCGCGAGAAGGAGAGCGGGCCGTTTCCAGGGAAGGGTCGCCGGCGCCGCCGGCGCAGACGAGACCCGCGCCGGGTCGGGGCTCGACTCGATGAGCTGCGCGGCATGCTCCTGCACCGCCTGTGGCGCGGGGGCCGGGTCCGGCGCCGGTTCGGCTGCGGGCGGCAGGACGGCCGGCAGGATCGCCGGTCCGGTCTCGCTCGCGATCTCTTCGATCGCATCGAGGTCACCGCGCCGCCGGCGCTGCGCTTCCCCGCGGCCGGTTCCCGTGGCCGGGGCCGTCGATTCGCCGCGCCGTGTTTTGGTCGTCTCGACGACCACCGGGCTCGTGGACTCCCAATCCGACGAGGGCGCGGCGCTCTGGCTCTCCGGATTCAGGAGCTTGTAGAGGAAGAGGGCGAGGTTGGCGGTAAAGAGCGAGAACGGGTTGCCCGTCACCATCTGCTGGAGCGCGCGATGCGCCTCGATGGCCGACGGGAAGCGCTCGTCCGGCTCGGCGAGGCAGCGCTTGAGGAACGCGCTCAACTCGTCCGAGCGGGGATCGCCCGCGCGGAGCTCCCCGGACGGCGTCTCGAGCGAGGGCCTGCGTCCGGTCATGAGCTCGACCAGGATCGCGCCGAGCGAGTACACGTCCGCCTGTTGCGAGGCCTTACCGGCGCGCCGCGACTCGGGCGCGACGTATGGCGCGATCTCGGCGGTCATGCGCCGCGCCCCGAGCGAGGGAAGGATCGCGTCCGCGACGCCGAAGCCGCCCACGCGCACGACCGCGTCGTGGGAGATCGAGACGAAGCCCGGCCACAGCAATCCGTGCTCCAGGGGGCGGCCGACGACCGTCGTCTGGTGGGCGTGCTCGAGGGCGGCCGCGATCCGTTCCACGATGAGCAGCGCGTACTCGGCGGGGATGCGGATCCCGAACGCCCTCACGCGCGCGAGCATGGTGTCGAGGGTCCAGCCCGCGGTCTCGTCCCAGGTCATGAACGGAATGCCGTCGACCAGTTCGAGCTCCGGCCGCACGACGATCGCGTCGTGCGCGAGGACAGTGTCGCGCAGGCGGTTTTCCTGGACGGTCAGGAGGATCGCCTCGGGCGCGAGATCCTCGGATTGCAGGACGCGCAGGCGCACGAAGCGACGATCGTCGGCCGCATAGAGGGCCCGGAAGACGGTTCCGAGCGGGTCTTCCGAGAGCTGGGCGACGAGCAGATAGTCGCCGAGGTGCCGCGATAGGAAGGGCGCAGGCGCGGTCACGCTCCGCCTCCGGCCCCGCTCGAGGCCGAGGGAGGCTCGCGCCGGCTACCTCTGGGTGGCAGTACGGACATATCCTCTTTCTTTTGTTGAAATTGTAGCAGCTTCCGTGCCTGAATCCGGCGCGCGGTTAACCCTCGGCGGTAGAGGGATCTGGAGCTTCGACACGCCCCTGTCCGGTCGGACACGTGACAAAAAAAAGCGGAGCCGCCATGGGGCGACTCCGCCGGTTTGTCCTAAGAGACCTGAAGCTACTTGATCTCGAGCAGTTCGACTTCGAACATCAAGGTGGCGTTGGGGGGAATCGCCCCGCCGGCGCCGCGGGATCCGTAGCCGAGGTCGGCCGGGATGATGAGAATGCGCTTGCCGCCGACCTTCATGGTGGCGACCCCCTCGTCCCAGCCCTTGATCACGCGGCCCATTCCGACCGGAAACGAAAAGGGAGCGCCGCGGTCGACCGAGCTGTCGAACTTCTTGCCCTTGGCGCCGTTCTCCCACAGCCAGCCGGTGTAGTGGACGACGGCCGTCTGTCCCTTCTTCGGGGACTCGCCGGTGCCGACCTTGACGTCCTCGTACTGCAGTCCGCTCGGGGTCTTCGTCATCTTCGACTCGCTCGTCTTCTCCGCCCCGGGCGCCGGGGTGGGTTTGGGCTCGTCGGCCAGCGCCGGCGACGCGGCAACGGCCGCGGCGAAGGCCGCCGACAAAAGCAGGGTCCGTGTCTTCATCGTTTTGCGATTCCTTTCTCGCCCTCTCGAAAAGGGCGGCGGGAGTCTACCGCAAACGGAGGGTTTGCCTTTGCGGGGCGGGCCCGTGGATCATGGCGCCGTGTTGCGCAACCTCGCCGTGCGGTCGGGCCTCGGAGCGCTCGGCGCGATCTACGTCGCGCTCGGGTTCGTTTCGGCCAGGGTGGCCCTGCTCGGGGCCCGTCGCCACGAGGAGGGCATGCCGGGGGCGCTGCGCTTGCTCCTCGAGCAGCCGAGGGGGCCGTGGATCCTCGGCGCGGTCGTCGCGGGGCTGGCCGCGATCGCCGTGGTCCACCTCGTCGAGGCTGCCGTCGGCCCCCGGAGCGCCTTCGCGCGGATCGGCCAGGCCGTCAACGGCGTCGGTTACGCGGCGCTCGCCTGGACCGCGACGCGCCTGCTCCTCCACTTGAAGAAAGGGGGAGGCTCGCTCGAGCGCGCGGGCGTCGCGTGGTTGCTCGGCGAGGCGTGGGGCCCGGTGGCTCTCGAAATGGTGGGCGTCGCGGTCGCGGCCGGCGGCCTGTGGGAACTCTGGCAGGGGGTGCGCGGGCGGCTGCCGTTTCGCCGCGACCTCGCGCCCAGACGCCTCGTCCGGCTGCTCGCGGGCCTCTCGCGCTTCGGCCTCGCGGCGCGCGGCGTCGTGCTGTGCGCGCTCGGGTACTTTCTCGTGCGCGCGGCCGAGGAGCTCGATCCGCGCCGGGTCAGGACGATGGGCGGCGCATTGAGAGCGTTCTCGCACACGGCGCTCGGCCCGGCTCTGACGGGCGTCGTGGCATTCGGCCTCGCGGCCTACGGCTTCCACCTCTGGACGGTGATGCTCTTGAAACGCCGGGTGTAGGGCTCGTCGAGCGCCTGTGCGCGCGTCAGCGCGCAGACCCCGGACGAACCGAAGGCGACGGCAGCAATCCTCGGAGCTTTTTCGTGACGCGCTCCGCCGAGGGCGGATCCAGGTTGGAGAGGACGACGATCGTGTATCCGGTGTCGAGGTCCGTCTCGATCACCGCGTTCACGCCTGACGTGCCCCCGGCGAAGCCCCACCCGCCGGACCGTTTTCCGCGCGGTCCGCCCGCCGTCGGAGACGCGCCCGTCTTGTCGCCGAAGAACCAGTCGGTCCAGGCCGGCGCGAGAAGCCTGTCGTGGCGCATCGCCACGTCGAAGGCGAGAAGGTCCCCGGCGGTCGAGTAGCCGCCGCCCGCCGAGCTCGACCGCGCCGGCAGGGCGTAGATGTTGACGCGCGGCGGGCCGTCGAGCGCGCGGCCGTCGTCGTCCTCGCGCGTATAGCCGACGGCGCGGTTGGCGACGATCGCATCCTGCGGGTAGGCGTCGCTGTCCCTCATTCCGGCCGGCTCGAACACGTGCTTGCGCACGTAGTCGTGGTAGGGCTCGCCCGATACCTTCTCGATGATCAGGCCGAGCACGATGTAGCCCGCGTTCGAGTACCGGTGGCTCGTGCTCGGCTCGAAGAGCAGCGGCTCGTCCACGAAGAGCGGCAGGAAATCGGAAAGCGTCCGCAGCTTCGTCTTTGGGGTCGCGTCGTAACGCGGGCCGAAGAAGTCGCCGAGGCCCGAGGACATCGTGATGAGCTGCTGCACCGTGATCCGGTCGGCGACGGCCGACGGGTAGTCGGGCAGCAGTTTGCGGATGGTGTCCGACAGGGAGAGCCTGCCCGCTGCCGCGAGCTGGGCGATGGCCACCTGCGTGAAAACCTTGTTGATCGACCCGAGATTGAACTTCGTGTCGGTGCGATTGGCCGCGCCGAAATCCCGGTTGGCGAGGCCATAGGCCTCCTGGAAGAACGTCTTGCCGTCCTTGGCGAGGAGAACGACGCCGGAGAAGTCCCCCGCGTCGGCGAGCGGGCGCAGGAGCTTGCCGGCCTGGTCGGCCGCCGCAGCGTCCGAGCCGGCGGGTTTGGGCGCCGCGGCTCCCGGTCCCTCGGATGGCTCGAACTTCAATCCCATGATTCCGAAGGCCGGTCCGGGCTCGAGCATCATGCCGACCTCGATCCAGTCGCCGGATTTCTTCTCCCGAGCGAGGAACAGGACCTCGGGGCCGTCGGCGCGGACGACGCTGTGGAACTCGAGCGGCCCGATCTCCTTCGCCATGCCGCCGAGGCGCCCGACGCGCTCCTCGAGGGGAACCTGCTTGCGGGCCTGTTCGGCGAAGTTGGCGGTCACGAACTGGCGGATCGCCTCTGGGGTGCCGGTGTCGAAGGCGGCGAGCAGGGCGGCCATTCGCCGTCCCTGCGGCGTGTCCGGAGGGCCGGCGGGCCACGCCTTCGCGGCCAGGGAGCACAGGAAAAAGCAGAGGGCGGCCGGGAGCGCAATCTTCGAGCGGTGCATCATGCTCTCGTTTACGCCCCGGCCGCCCGGAGGTTTTGCAGGCTTCTAGGCCTTGAGCTTCGTCAGGATGTCGGTGATCCGCTTCTTGTTGGCCGCGTCCGTGGCGGAGAGCATGCTCAGGGCCTTCGAGTAGTTCTCGATCGCGCCCTTCTTGTCGCCCTTCTTCTCGAGCGCCTCGCCCAGGCTGTCGTAGGTGTTCCAGGAGTCGGGGTGATCCTTGACGTTCTTGCGGAAGAGGACGAGGGCCTCGTCGACCTTCCCCTGCCCCATGAGCTGGTACCCGAGGTTGTTGACGTCCGCTTCGTTGGCGAGCTTCATCGACCGCGCCCGCAGCTCCTCTGCGCCCTTCGTGTCACCCTTCTTCTCGAGGATCGCGGCCTTTGTCCGGAGATTCAGGAAGGTCGCCTGCATCGAGATCGACTTGTCGGCCCAGGCCAGGGCCTGGTCGAGCTGGTAATCGTTGCGCACGCACCACTGCGCGGCGCTGTTCCACGACTGCCAGAAGAACTGCGGGAGCCCATAGAGCTCGCTCTTGAGGCTGTCGAACGTCACGGCCTTCGTGTCCACCTCGATCGCGAAGGGGACTTCGAGCTTCTCCCACTGGAGGACGGCCGTGGCGGAATTCTCGGTGACGTCCTCGAAGCGGTACTCGAGGCGTTCCTCGAACGGGGCCGGCCTCGAGGTCACCTTGAAGCGCAGCACGTCCTGTTTTTCGTCGTAGCTGAAGCTGCCCCAGTTACCGGCGTTCGCGCTGAAGATGATCGTCCAGTCCTTCTCGCTCGGGATCGTGTGGAGGCCGTAGGTCCCGGCCGGCAGCTTCTTGCCGCCGATCGTGACGGGAGTCGAGACCGCGATGGTCGTGTTCATGTTGGCGCCCGCTCGCCACACCTCGTTGTAGGGCACCAGTTTGCCCCAGATCTCGCGCTTGTTGACGGCCGGACGATGGTAGGAAATCGTGACGTTGGTCAGCCCGATCGTCTGGCTGACGGACGCCGCCGGACTCGCGTCCGGCACCGTGAGGGGCGGCACCTGGCCGAGGACGGCCCCGACCACCAGGATGAACGCCCCGAAAACGAGGACGAGCTGCCTCTTCATGAGACCTCCTTCGAAAGTCTGGAGGTCTTTACGTCCAGGAAAGGGCGAGGTTTATTTCCCGACGGAGGATCGCGGTTCGGGGGTCGAGGTGGAGGCCGTCAGGCGGCGGTGACGTGCCGGCCGGAGCCATCGGATGGGTGGGTCGGGCCGCCGGTGTTCTGGAGGGCTCGGAAGAGCAGGTCCGCCCGGCGGCGAACGCCGTGCTTGACGAGGAGGTTCGAGACGTGGAACTTGGCCGTGCGCTCCGACATCTGGAGCCGACGCGCGATTTCCTTGTTCGACAGGTTGTCGAGGACGGCCTCGAGGACCTGCCGCTCTCGACGCGTCAGGCCTTCGAGCCCGGTCGCGTAGACCTTCAGGGGAACGTTGCACAGGGCGACGTCGACGAAGCGCGACAGCAGCGCGCGTCCCACCCAGAGGCCGCCGCCAGCCACGGTCTCGAGCGCCTGAGGCAGGGTGCGCGCCGCCTCCGAGTAGGTCAGGAGACCCTTGACGCCGAGCCGAAGGAAGGCAAACGCCATCGGATCGGTGAAGCGCTCGGCCAGGACGATGACCCGTGCCGTCCCCTGGTGGGCGTGGATGCCCGTGACGACGGCCTCGGTCACGCTGTGATGCGGGTGGGCCTCGACCAGATGCACGGAAGCCCTCGGAACCTGGAGGTTCTCGAAGTCCGGGATCCGGTTGGATTCGAGCCGCCGTGCCAGCAGCCGATACCCGTTTTCGGAAATCAGCTGCTCGAACTGCGGCAGGACCAGCGGATGGCACCAGAACAATCCGATGGTTGACCGATGGACTGCCACCGATTCGGAGGTTAACGGATTGTGCGCGTCGGGGGCAACCCCTAATTTTTACGAGGTCTTGCCGGGCTCATGCCGCGCCGCGGTCCCGTGCTCCGTGACGACGGCGGCGTCGGCGTAGACCGGATGGCACCAGCGCCGGTACTCGGCTCGCTTGCCGCGCACGACCTCGAAGAAGACGTTTCGCAGCTCGGACACCACCGGGCCCATCCGGCCCGAGCCGATCGGGCGGTGATCCACGCGCGTGACGGCGGCGATCTGCACGCCGGTGCCGCACAGGAACACCTCGTCGGCCAGGGTGATCTCGGTGCGGTCGATCGAGCGCTCGACGACCGGAAGGCCGAGCTGCCTGGCCACGAGCTCCATGACCGAGCGCCGCGTGATTCCCTCGAGGACGTTGTCGGTCACGGGGGGCGTGATCACGGTTCCGCGCTTGACGAGAAAGAAGTTAGCGGCCGACGCCTCCGAGACGTGGCCGTCCTGGTTCAGAACGATGGCCTCGTCGAATCCCGCGCGCTGGGCGTCGGTCTTGGCGAAGGCCGAGTTGACGTAAGACCCCGCGATCTTCCCCCGGGGAGGAATCATCGTGTCGTCCACGCGGCGCCACGAGGAAACCGTCGCGTGGATGCTCTCGTCATTCTGGAGGTACTTGCCGTACGGCATCGCGACCATCGAGACCTCCGGAGTCAGGTTGTGCAGGCGAACTCCGATGGACTCGTCGGCGTAGAACGCGAGCGGGCGGACGTAGCAGTCCTCCCGGTGGAGCTCGGCGCGGAGCAGCTCGACGAGCGCCTGCGTCAGCGTCGCGGGGGTGCAGGGCAGCGTCATGTCGAGCAGGCGGGCCGACTCGAGGAAGCGCTCGAAGTGCTCGCGGGGCCGGAAGATGAGCAGCTCGGCCTCGTCGGCGTTCCAGTACGCCCGGAGCCCGGCGAAGACCCCGGTGCCGTAGTTCAGGCCGTGCGTCAGCACTCCGACGCGCGCCTCGGAGTACGGGACGATGCGCCCGCGAAAGAACGCGTGTCCGGGCAGGGTCATGGAAGGCCTCCTTGTCGGTGTAAGATCGAGAAGTCCACTTAAAAGTCCACTTCTGTTATATGTTCAAATTGGATATCACGATGGACTTTTACGGACCCCTAATCAATAGCCAACTGCGGCCGAAGTGGACTTGCTCGCGATGAACGCCGCCGGCCTCGTCGGCGCCCTCGGGGCCTGGTCGGACGGGGAAGGGCCCGTGTACCGGCGGCTCGCCCGCGGCCTCGCGGCGGCGATCGACCGGGGCGAGCTCGAGCCCGGAGCGCGTCTTCCGGCAGAACGGGTGCTGGCCGAGGCGCTGGCGGTGTCGCGCACGACGGTGGTCTCGGCCTACGAGGAGTTGCGGGCCGCGGACCGGGTCGAGAGCCGGCGCGGCAGCGGCACCCGGGTGCGCGGGACGCTCTCGCGGGGGCCGGGCCTGCGGCTGCGGGAGGATCCCTCGGGCTCGTTCCGCCGTCACCCGGTCTACCGGAGCCTCGTCGACGGTTCGGGCGACACGATCGAGTTCCTCGGCGCGCATCTGCCCGCGCCGGAGATGCTGCCGCGGGAGCTCGCCCGCGTCGACGAGCGGCTCCTCCGGGATCTCGCGCGCGGACCGGGCTACCTGCCGATGGGACTGCCGGCGCTGCGGCAGGCGATCGCTCGCCACCTCACGGGATGGGGCGTTGCGACGACGGAAGAGCAGGTGATGGTCACCCACGGGGCGCAGCAGGCCATCGGCCTTGCGGGCGCCCTCTTTCTCGAGCGCGGCGACACGGTCGTCGTCGAGGATCCGACCTACCTCGGCTCGATCGACATCTTTTCGGGGCTCGGGGCGCGCCTGGCGACCGTGCCGGTCGGAGGCGACGCCGCGTGGCTGGCGCGCTTGAAGGACCTCGTGGCGCGCGCGGCGCCGCGCCTGATCTACGTGATGCCCACGTTTCACAACCCGACGGGAGCCGTGATGCCCGAGGCGTGCCGCCGGGCGCTGGCCAAGCTCGCGCGCGAGGCCCGCGTTCCGATCCTCGAGGACAACACGCTCGCCGACCTTTCGCTCACGGGAAAGGCCCCCGCGCCCATCGCGGCTTTCGACCCGGCCGCGCCGGTCCTGACCGTGGGCTCGCTCTCCAAGCTCTTCTGGGGCGGGCTGCGGATCGGCTGGATCCGGGGCTCCGAGGATCTGCTCGCGCGGATCACGCGCTTGAAGATCATGGCGGACCTCGGCGGCTCCCTGGTCGGCCAGCTCGGAGCCGTGCGGCTGCTCGCGCAGTCCGACCGCGTGAAGCAGGCTCGCCGCCGCGAGATGCGCGAGCGGCTCGACGGCCTGACGAAGTTGCTCGGCAGGAATCTCCCGTCCTGGACGTGGGAGGCGCCGGCCGGCGGCCTGTCGCTCTGGGTCAAGCTTCCGCAGGGCGACGCGAACGCGTTCGCGCAGGTCGCCTTGCGCCACGGGGTGGCGGTTGTCCCCGGCACGCTCGCCTCGGCCACCGGCGGCTGCGCCGACCGCCTGCGCATCCCCTTCGTTCTCGACGCCGTCCCGATGCGCGAAGGGGTCGAGCGCCTCGCGCGCGCCTGGGCCGCCTACGCGGGCCCTGCTACCAGGCGCTCGCGCGTGGCGAGCGTGCTGGTGTAGCGCGGGAACGGGCCCTCAACCGGCGCGGGTTCCGTCGGGCACCGGCCGCTCGGGGACGGCGAGCGCGGGCGCGATGCCGTCGGCGAAGCCGAGGTCGAAGAGCATGCCTTCGGACGTCTCACCCATCATCCGCCGCGGCTCGAGGTTCACGACGAAGAGCGCCTGTCGCCCGACGAGCTCCTGCGGATCGGCCCGCTCCTGCTTCATGCCGGACAGGATCGTCCGCGTGTGATCGCCGAATCCGACCGTCAGGCGCAGGAGCCTGTCCGATTTCGGGACCTCCTCGACTTTCTGGATCGTGCCGACGCGCACGTCGAGGGCGGCGAGCGCGGAGAAGGAGACGGCGGGCTTGATGGGAGCTGGGGTCATGGCGTCCCTCCAGGCGTCGCCTCGGCGAGGCTCGCGCGGATGTCTTCGAGGCCTTCGTCCATGCGGTCGCGGTGGGTGCGAAACGAGAGCACGCAGATGCGGATGGCGAAGCCGCTGCCGAGCGTCGTGCCGGTCAGGAACACGCGCTTCCTGGCGTTGATGCGCTCGAGGAGATCCCGGTTGAGGCGGTCGAGGGCGGGCGTGTCGAGGCCCTCGCGCCGCAGTCGAAAGGCCAGGATCGAGAGTTGCGGCTCGGCGAGAACCTCGATGCCCGGCATCCGGGAAAGTTCCCGCGCGGCGTGTCGGGCCAGGGCGAGCTTCTCCTCGAGGTTCGCCCGAAAGGGACCGATGCCGTGCATCTTGAGCGGCAACCAGACGCGCAACCCGCGGAAGTCGCGGGAGAGCTCGGGCGACAGGAGGTTGAAGTCGACGAGGTCCGGGTCCTCCTGCATCGAGGGGAGGTATTCGGCCGAGAGCGCGTGGGCCCGCCTCAGGGTCTCGCCGTCGCGCACGAGAAGCGCTCCGGTGCCGTAGGGGAGAAAGAGCCCCTTGTGCGGGTCGAGGACGAGCGAGTCCGAGCGCTCGATGCCGGCCATCCGGAGGCGGCCTTCGGCCGTCAGCAGGAAGAAGCCGCCGTAGGCTGCGTCGACGTGAAACCAGAGGCGCTCGCGCGCGGCCAGGTCCGCGAGGGCGGCGAGGTCGTCCACCGCACCGGTGTTCGTCGTGCCGGCGTTGCCGACGACGAAGAACGGCGTCCGGCCGCGGGCGCGGTCGGCCGCGATGGCGTCGGCGAGGGCGTCGACCCGGATGCGGAAGTCGCGGTCGGTCTCGATCTCCCGGACGCTGCCGGCGGGAAAGCCCGCGAGCAGCGCCGACTTCTCGATCGCGAGGTGGGCCTGCTCGGACGCGTAGAGCGTGCCCTTCAGGAAGTCCTCGGGCAGGCGGTCGCGCCGCGCCGTGACGAGGGCCGAGAAAGTTGCGAGCGATCCTCCACTCGTCAGGGTTCCCCGGGCCCCGGCGGGGTACCCGGCAAGGTCAGCGAACCAGCGCACGACGTTCGCCTCGATCTGCGCCAGGCCTGGCGCGGCGGCGAAGACGCCCACGTACCGGTTGACGGCGTCGGCGATGAGGTCGGCGACGGCGCAGTGGGGCAGCCCGCCGCCCGGGATGTATGCGAGGTAGCCGGGCCCGGCGGTGTTGAAGCTCTTCGGGATCACGCGGTCGAAGAGGAGGTCGAGCAGCTCCTCGGCCGGGCGGCCCGCCTCCGGCAGTGGCTCCGCCAGCGACCTGGCGAGGGCGGCACCCCCCTCGGTGTCGGCGGAAGGCTGCGTGCCGAGGGAGCCGAGGTGGGCGAGGATGCGGCGGGCGGCGGCGTCGATCAGCCCGCGCAAGGCTTCCGGCGAGAGCTCGAGGCTGCGGTCTTCGCGAATCAAATGTGCGCCAGCCAGTTTTCCTGCGTTCCGGCCGGCGGCATCCAGGGCGGCAGGGGCATGAGCAGCAACGCCGAGAGCGAGGCGACCAACGGCTCGTACATCCCGCGCATCTCGACGAGCTTCGCGCTCGAGTCGGGGTCCGAGCGCAGGGGGATTCGAGCGGCGACGAGGCGATCGCGCAGGCGCGCGAGGTCGGCCGCGGGAAGGCGGTCCGGTTCCGGCGCGCCCGGCGTGGTGGCCAGGACCCGGCACATGTCGGCGACGGCGTGGCGCGCCATGGCGAACGTCAGCCTCGCCTGCCGCCGGCAATCGGTGTCGACGACCGAGAGGATGAGCGCGCAGGAGTCGAGCAGCGCCGTCATCCCCGCGACCCACGACTGGTTGTCGTGCTGCGAGCGGTAGAAGGCGAGGACCGGGAAGGAGACGTGGCTCTCCAGGAGCTCGGCCGCCGTGTGCTCCCAGTCGCCGAGCAGCTCCACGAGGGCGTCGTGGCCCCCGTCGCCGAGGTGGCGGCGCAACAGTTCGAAGGCGGTCGGCGGCGAGCCCGCGCGGGCGTCGAGCAGCGCGATCGAGGCCTCCCGGCGCGAGAACGCCGCCGAGACCACGGGCAGGTACCCGATGACGAGGGCCACGAAGCCGAGACCGATGCCGGACTCGAAGACCGTGACGAAGCGTCCCGCCGGGGAGTGCGGGACGACGTCGCCGAGACCGAGCGTGAAGAGCGTGGTTCCGCTCATGTAGAGCGTGGTGAAGAAGCTGTCGCCGCCGCCCTCCGGCGACGCCATTCGCGAGCCCACGCCCCACTGCAGGAGCGCGAAGGCGAGGACCATCGAGAGCGCCCACAGCGCGATGAGAAGCAGGAGCCAGAGCGGGCCGTAGACGGTCAGGAAATTTTCGCGACGGTTGCCGGGGGGCAGGCGCCGCGCGATCGCGCGCCAGGAGGGCCAGGTCAGCCGGTAGAAGAGGACCGTCATCCGGTTGCCGCGCGACACCCGGCGCGAGAGGACCATCGTTTCGAACGCGTCCCAGAGTGTCGCGAGGAGGAGGGAACTTCCCGCGGCGATGGTGGCGATCGAGAACTCGGCGCGCGTCACGCCGACATTGAATCACGGGGCTCGGGCGGGAAAAACGGGCCCCGCCCTGGCGGGCGGGGCCGGGAAACGGGAGGGACTACCGCGTCTGCCCGTCGTGCTTCTGGCGGTAGATCGAGCGCGAGAGCCGGTTCTGCTGGTGCTCGACGAGGGCGTGCTCCCCGGGGGTGAGGTGTCCACCGTTGCCCGAGCGCATCGCGCCGATCTCGCGATTCAGCCGGGCTTCGCGGCCTTCGAGACGGGCCGTCTCCCGCGCCGTCAGTTGGCCGCTCGAGACGCCCTGGCCGATCCGCTGCTGCTGGCGTTCCTGGCGGTTGTGGATCGAGCCGGCTCGTGCGGGGGCCGCGGCGAAGAGGAGCACGGCCAGAGTCGAGCCGAGGGCGAGGGAAAGAGATGGCTTTCTGTTCATGTATCGTGCCTCCGAGGGATTTGACGAGCGGCATGCAGGCGGGTTTACAGGGGGAGGCCGCCGGCCCGGCGCGGCGCTTCGGCCCCGGCCTCGTCGTCGTCGCGGTCCTGCTCGCCGTGTGGCGGGCTCTTCCACTCGCACTGGCGTATCTCGGGAAGCTCGAGGCCGCGCACTCGACGCCGGCCCTCGCCGGGGCCGCCGCGGCCCTCGCGAGCCTGTTCGGGCTCCTCTGGCTCGGCCTGCTCCGGCGGCCGGTCGTCGTGGCGGGCGGCCTCGCCCTGTTTGCGGCCGCGACGGCGGCGCTCTCCGGCAACGCCCTTGCCATCGTCGCCGCCTTCCCGCTCCTGGCGGCGACTCTCGTCGCGGGCGACCTCGTGGCGCGCGGCCTGCGCGGCGTCGATGCCGAGGCGGGCGACCTCGCCTCCGTCTTCGGGGCGGGAATCGTCGCCGTCGGGCTCGGCGTGCTCGTGCTCGGCGAGGTCGGGCTGCTGTCCCGCGGCACGCTCGCGGCCGCTCTCGTGCTGCCGGCGGTTCTCCGGCGCCGCCGGCTCGGCCCGCTCGCGCGGCTCGTCGCGGGCGGAATGCGATTGCCCCGCGGTGACGCGCCCCGGCCGATCGAAGCGGCCTGGCTCGCGTTCGCCGTGCTCGTGCTCGTCGCGGTCTGGGTGGGCGCGCTCGGGCCGGACGTGTCGTGGGACGGCCTCGCCTATCACCTCCCGGAAGCGCGCGACATGGCCGCGGCCGGCCGGGTGGAGCCGCTGCCGGATCTCGCGCCCCAGTCGCTGCTCTGGCGCAACCACGACGCGTACCTGTCGCTCGGGTTTTTCTTCGGCGGAGAGCGCGTCGCCCGGCTGCTCCAACTTGCCGTCGGGCTAGGGGCCTTCGGAGCGACTCTCGCGCTGGCGCGCCGCGTCGGCGCCGGCGGCGCCGGGCCCCTCGTCGTGCTGGGGCTGGCCGCCTTTCCGACGGCGATGCTCCAGCTGCACGCGACGTATGTGGACTGGCCCGCGGCGTTTCTCGTCGCGGCGGCGGCGGGGGAGCTCGCGGCGGGCCGCGGCGAGGATGGCCGCGTGCGCCTGGCGGGGTTTCTCTTCGGCGGCGCGGTCGCGACCAAGGTCTTCGCTCTCGCGGCCGCGCCCGCGCTGGCGGTGCTCGCCTGGCGCGCCCGGCCGCGCGCCCGCGTCCTCGCCGTCGCCCTCCCGTGCGGCCTCGCCGTTCTGGCTCCATGGCTCGCGTGGAGCGCCCGCCGCGCGGGCTCGGTCGTCGCGCCGTATGCCGGCTCACCGGCAGAGCTCGTCGCGCGCGTCGCGCAGGGCCACTACTTCACGACGTCGCCGGCCTCCGGTGCGGCCGCGGCGCCGGCGCCTCTCGGCGACCGTGTCGCTCGATTCGCGCGCCTGCCCTACGACCTGGTCTTTCACTCGAGCCGGTTCGAATCCAACGGCGACGGCTACAACGGAATCTTCGCGCTCGTGGCTCTGGCGGGGCTCGCGGGCTGGAGCTCGCGCCGGGTGGCGCTCTTCGCGGTCGCCGCGCTGCCGGCGCTCGTTCCCTGGTCGATGCTCTACCTGCCGTCGGTCCGGTTCCTGTTTCCTCTGTATCCGCTGTACGCGGTGTTCGTCGCCGAAGGGCTCCGGCGGTTGACGGGGCGCTTTGCGGGACGCGGGGGCGCCGCCGCGGGACTCGCCCTGCTCGCGGCGGCCGTCGCGTTTCCGGTGCAGCTGGGCTCGAGCGGCCTCGAGTGGCGCCTGGCCGGCGGAGGTCTTTCCCGCGATCAGTACCTGGCCGCGAGACTGCCCGCGTATCCGCTGTGGGAGAGGATGGGATCGGCCGATCGAATCCTCTTTCTGGGCGAGAACGACCGGTTCCATTGCCCGGCGCGCGCCGCCTGGCGCGACGACTTCCTGCCGGTGGCCGCCTGGGGCCGCGACGCGCAGGCCTGGCGGCGCGGGCTCGATGTGCTCGGGATCACACACCTGGTCGACCGCGAGGACCGGCGCAACTCGGCAGGCCTCGTCGGGCAGCTGCGTGACCGGCTCGAGCTCGTCACGCGCAATGGGCCGGCCGTCCTCTACCGGGTGCGGCGCTGACTCGAGCCTGCTGTAGAATGAGTCATCTCGAACCGCGACAGATGACGGACCCCATTGGCTTGCGCGAGACGACGACGGAGGCGTCCCCGACGGCGGGGCAGCTGCGCGACGCGGTGGCCCTGCGCTTCGACCCCTCCCGGCGCGTCACGCTGCGCTTCGAGATCCTCATCGCGGGTGACGAAGCCCTCGAAGCCCTCCGGTACGCGCGCCGCGCGATGATCCGCGAGGAGCGCACGCGCGGCCTCGAGTGGGACGAGCCTTCCATGGAGGATCCCTCTATCGCCGGCCGGGAGCTGCGCTGGTTTGCGCTCGCCTCGCAGGCGGCCTGGTGCCGTCAAAAGGTGTCGGACCTCGTCGAGCGGGCCAATCGCGCCCTCTCCGACCTGCGCGCCGGCCGGTAGCCGACCGTTACCGCGGGTAACACTTTCCCGGCCGGCAGGCCCTGCCCGCGCTCGGTTCGAAGCCGCAAGTAGCTCTTTCCCGAAGGCCTTGCGGCAACCCCCGGAGCGCGGCACGGCGTTCGCTAAACACGGAGGGTATGTCGCGCATTGCCTTTTCGGAGATCGAGGCGATTCCCGAGTCGACGGTCGTCTCCGCGGGTTCGAGCGCCCCGCGCCTCCAGCAGCCGCGACTGATGCTCCGCTTCCGGCTCGTCTCGACGGACGATCGCAGCCTCGAGGCCCTGCGCTACGCGCGCCGCGCGATGTTGCGCGAAGAGTGGACTCGCGGCGTCGACGAGGACGAAGCGTCGCTCGAGGAGGCCGTGTTTTCCGCGTTCGACGTCGTCTGGTCGGTGCCGGTGCAGGCCCGGGAGAGCAGCCGGGCGAAGCTCGAGGAGCTCGTGGCCCGCGCGAACCGCGCGCTGGCCGACATGTCGGCCGCGGGGCGCTCGTCGCGCGGCGCCACCCGGCCGCGAACGCCGTAGAATCGTTCGCATGAGCGGACGCCGGCTCGGCCGCCTCCTGATTCTCGCCCTGGTCGTGGGCATCGGGTACTGGATCTACAAGGACCGTCCGACCGCGACGGGGTTCATCGACTCGATCACGGGTCCGCTCATGGGCTCGCAGGCGGCCGTCAAGAGCTCCGAGCGCAACCGCGTCGTCGGCGACGCCACCGCGGCGATCACCGACCAGACCGACGCGGCCGTCGGAACTCTCCACGAGGGCATGACGCCCGGAGAGATCAAGGACCTTCTCGGCAATCCCGACAAGATCGAGTGGGAAAAAGTGGAGGGGATCGCTCAGTCGCGCTGGGTCTACGCGAAGTTGAAGCGCGTGCTCGTCATCCGCGACGGGCACCTCGTCTCGATCGTGATCCAGTAGCGGGAGCCCGGCGCGCGGCAGCAGCCGCCGCCGCTCCGTACAGGCCGAGCAGCGGGTCGAGGACCACCCGCACCGGAATCCCGGCGAGCAGGGGTTTCATCGGCGGTTTGTCGTGGAAGGCCCGAAGGAACGCGGGGGCCTTCAGGGCGGGCAGGATCCTGGGCGCGATGCCGCCCGCGACGTAGACGCCTCCGGTCGCCCGGTACTGCAGCGCGAGGTTCCCCGTCTCGGAGCCGTAGATCGCGACGAAGAGGTCGAGCGCGCCGCGGCAGAGGCGATCCTTGCGGGCGAGTCCGAGGCGGCTGATCACGGCCGCCGGATCCGGCGCTCCCCGAAGCTCGGCCGCCACGGCGCGCCGGGGACGCGCGAAACCGTCGGCCTCGAGGAACTCGTAGAGCAGGGCGAGCCCGCTGCCCGAGAGGATCCGCTCGCGGGTCGCCCGGCCGAACCGCGCGCGCAGGAACGCGGCGAGACGGTCTTCCAGCGGGGAGCGCGGCCCGAAATCGACATGTCCTCCTTCGGAGGAGACCACGCTCTCTTCCCCGCCGGCGCGTGTGAGCACGGCCTGCCCGAGGCCGGTGCCGGCGCCGAGCAACGCGACCGGTCCCCGCGGGTCCGGGCGGCCGTGGGCGAGAGTCGCCACCTGGCGAGGCGCCAGGAATCGCAGGCCGAGCGCGTTGGCGCCGAAGTCGTTGACGATCGTGACCCGCCGAATCCCGGTGCGGCGCTCGAGGACCCGTTCGTCCAGCCGCCACGGCAGGTTCGTGATTTTCGACTTGCCGTCGCGCACCGGGCCAGCCACGCCGAAGCCGGCGGAAGGCGGAAGGCCGTGCTCGGCCGAGAGGAAATCGGCGACGATCTCCTCGAGCCCGGCGTGGTCGGCGCTGTGGTACCGCTCGAGACGGAGCACCCGGCACCGGCGGCTCCCGATCTCGACGATCGCCAGGGCCGTCTTGGTTCCGCCGACATCGCCGGCCAGCACGCGCACGCGCGCAAACTACCATCGCGAACGAGGCGAAGTGGCTTAGCATCGCGGGCGCCGGGAGACAGCCTGCGAGGACTTTTCGGCAGCCCGGAGCGATCGGCAGGCAAAAAAAAGCCCCGGGTCGGGGTGGGGCCGCCCGGGGGGCGAAAGGAGGAGGTTGAGGTTCCTTTGCTCGCCGTTCTGAGATTGCAAGCGGTTGGCCATGTCAGGCCGAACGTACAAACCTTTTGTTTATAGAGACTTACCAATAGGCGCCGGCGGCAGAATGACGAGAATTGTCAGCGATCGCGAGGGCGAGGTAGCGACTTATTGCGGCCGCGCGCCCAAAGCCGGGACCTTTGCGGCCGGCGGCGCCGTCCGGGCCGCCGCCTGCATCGCCGCCCTCCTCGCCCTGTCGGGCTGCTCCTACATCTTCTCGGAAAAACGCACGGTCTACCACTACGAGCCGACCTATGGCGTCGACAGTCCCGAGTTCCTGCGCTCGCTCGACGGCCTCGGGACGGAGATGGTGCCGGGCAACACGGCACGGCTGCTCGAAAACGGCGATCGCATCTTTCCGGAAATGCTCGCGGCGATCGCCCGGGCCGAGCGCTCGATCAACCTCGAGATCTACATCTTCGACCATGGCGTGATCGCCACGCGTGTCGCCGAGGCGCTGGCCGAGCGCGCGCGGGCCGGCGTCGAGGTGCGGATCCTGGTCGACGCCTGGGGATCAAACCTCGGGCCGCTCGAGCCGCGGCTGATGGCCGCGGGCGCGATCGTGCGCGTCTACAAGCCGCTCAAGCTCTACTCGATCGACAACGTGGGCCACCGGACGCACCGGCGGATCCTGACGATCGACGGGCGCGTCGGGTTCTGCGGCGGCGTGGGGATCGACGACCGCTGGAAGGGCGACGCGCGCGACGCGTCGGAGTGGCGGGACACGATGATCGAGGTCGAGGGCCCGGTCGTCCTGCAGCTGCAGCACGTCTTTGCTCAGGACTGGGTCCACACGACCGGTGACGTGCTCGCCGGCGACCGGCAGTTCCCCGCGGTCTCTCCGGCCGGGCCGATGCTCGCGCAGGCCATCGCCGCTTCGCGAGCCGACTCCATCTCGATGTCCAAGCTCGTCCTCTACATGGCGATCCAGGCCGCGCGCAGCCGCATCTGGATCGAGAACGCGTACTTCGTCCCCGACCGGCAGATCCGCGAGGGCCTCGCGGCCGCGGCGCGGCGCGGCGTGGATGTCAAGGTGATCGTGCCCGGCGCGCACACCGACCTGCCCAACGTCCGCCTGGCCGCCCACTACCACTACGGCGACCTGCTCGAGGCGGGTGTCGCGATCTACGAGTACCGGCCGACGATGATGCACAACAAGGTGATGGTCGTCGACGGGATCTGGTCCACCATCGGCTCGATCAACTTCGTCAACCGCTCGATGACCAAGAACGCGGAGGCCAACTTCGCCGTCTACGACCGCGCCTTCGCCGCCGAGGTCGAAACGATGGTCCTCGCCGACCTCGGACGCTGCGACGTCCTCACGGAGGCGGAATGGAAGAAGCGGGGCGTCCTGACGCGCGCGGGCGAGCTCTTCTTCTTCCTGTTCTCCGAAAACTACTGACGATCTCGCATCGGTTAGGATCTCCAGCGATGCTCGAACGCCAGCTCGTGCTCGACCGGCCCCTGATCGTTTTCGACACCGAGACGACGGGCACGAATCCGCGGGCCGACCGCATCATCGAGATCGCCTGCCTGAAGGTCCACCCCGACGGGCGTCGCGAGCAGTTCCTGAGGCGGATCAACCCGGGCATCCCGATCCCGGCGGGCTCGACGGCGATCCACGGGATCAAGGACGCCGACCTGGCCGGGGCGCCGCGGTTTCGCGAGATCGCCGCGGAGCTGGCCGCATTTCTCGCGGGGTCGGACCTGGCCGGTTACAACATCGCGGGCTTCGACCTGCCCGTCCTGCGGGCCGAGTTTCTGCGCGCGGGCGTTGCCTTCGAGGTCTCGCAGACGCGGCTCGTCGACGCGCAGCGGATCTTTTTCGCGCGGGAGCCGAGGCACCTGGCGGCCGCCGCCCGCTTCTACTGCCAGTCCGAGCACGCCGGCGCCCACGGGGCCTTGGCGGACGCCGAGATGACTCTGCGCGTGCTCGAGGGGCAGCTCGAGCGCTACGTGGAGTTGCCGCGCTCGGTCGGGGAGCTGCACGAGCTCTTCTGCGCGGGGATCGACCAGGACATCGACCCGGAGGGGCGCATCCGGCTCGTCAACGGCGAGCCGACCATCAACTTCGGGAAGAACCGCGGGCGGATGCTGCGCGACCTCTCGCGCGAGGAGCCGGGCTTCCTGCGCTGGATCCTGAAGGGCGACTTCTCGGAACCGGTGAAGTCGATCGCGCGCAAGTACCTGCCCGACGGGCAGTAGCGGGAGGCGGGAGGCCTGCTCCGCCGTCGTCCCTTTCCTCTACTCCTTGCTCGTCTTCTTGAACCGCAGCGTCTCGCCGCTGTCGACGTTGCGGACGCGGAGGGAACCCGGCTCGATCTCGACGCTCCACTTGCCGATCGCCCCGCGCATCGCGAGGGCGCACGTCGTCGATCCGAGCGTGTTGCCGACGAAGCCGTCTCCCTGCGGGTTCATGACGAAGGCGCACGCCGAGGAGAGCTCCCTCTCGGTGAAGCGCCCGGCGTCGTTCGAGAGCGCGGTGACCTGCGAGTTGAAGTGCGGGATGTACGTGAAGTAGACGTCCTTGCCCTGGGTCTCGAGGCGGATGACGCCCTGCTGGACGACGTTGTCTTTCTCGAAGGTCCCCGACACCGACAGGAACTGGTCGTACGGGCGCGCGGGTTCCAGCGTGACGGAGGAGAGCCTCAGCGTCAGGTGATTGCCGGGAGTCGCGCCCTCGTAAGCGCCCGAGAGCATCGAGGAGATCTGATAGATGCGCGAGTCGGACTGGGCAGAGAGGCGCGGCGCGAAGGCGGCCGCGAGCACGAGGGCGACGGCGAGATGTCTCTTCATGATTCCTCCAAGGGTTGCGATTCTCGTTCCAAACTCGTGGCCCGGCCGGTCCGGCCCGAAAAGCGGCGGAAAGTGCCCGCGCTCCATCGGTTAGGCCCGTCCCGGCAAGCCGCTCGCGCCGGCGGCGAGCGCCGAGGGCGTCCCCGCGCGGGGACGAAATGCGCCGATTGCGGGCAGAGCGCGCAGGCCCTTGATCGTGCGCTCGAGGGCCTTCTGGTACGCCTCCGTCAACGATTCCTTCTCGTTGTCCGAGCCGCGGTAGTTGGGCCGCGAGACCTCCTCGTTGGCCTGGAACTCCGTCAGCGTCCGGCCTCCCGAGTTCTGGGCGCGCACCGTCCACTCGACTGCGGCCTCCCAGGAGGACCCGCTCTGGTCCCGATCCAGGCGCGAGGCGAACCGATGGATCTCGATCACGACCGCGTCGGCACCCGTGGCCGGGCCGACCGTCCACTTGCAGCCCGGAAAGGACTTTTCGATGCCGTCCCGGATCGCGGCGACCGCCTTCTCCGAACCCTCGGGCTCGGCACGCTGGTCGAGGATTTCGAGTGTCCACGCCGTCCGGCCACCGGGGCAGGTGATCTCGGGATCGGAGTAGGTCGCCGGCCGCACCGTCGGCGGCCCGCAGCCTTCCGCGAGGACGGCGATCCAGCCGAGAACGAGGGCGGCGCGTCGCATGGCGTCCCTCCTAACGCTAGGACGGGGCACGATTCTTCCGGGTCTTCGGAACGACCGTCCCGGCGGCCCGTGGCCGATCGTACAGCGCGGCCATCGCCCGGGCCTCCGCGGCCAGATCCTCGACCAGCTCGGGCGGCGACAGGGCCGCGGCATGCTGCCCGTAGGCGAGGATGAATCGGCGGGCCTCGCGCAGGGATTCGGCCGGAAGCTCGAGCACCGCGGCTCCTTCGCGATCGGTCTCGATCTTCTGCCGGGGATGCCAGACCATCTCGCGCACTTCGTCCGAGACGTCGGGCGAGAACCGGACGCGAAAACGAAAGGCCCGGCCTTTTCCCACGAAAAGCCCGAAGGTGTTCCGAAAGAACTCGTCCGCGTCGAAGCTCTTCGGGATCGCGTAACGCTCGGCCGTCAGCCGCGGGCTCTCGATGCGCGCGAGGTAGAAGTTCTTGACCTGGTCCTGCGCCTGGTCCTCGGCGAGGACCATCCAGTCGCGGCCGGCGAGGACGAAGGCGTAGGGGCGGATGACGCGCGGCTCGCCGGGGGGCTCGCCGGGATGGCGGTAGCGAATCGAGAGAGCGATCCCTTTCTGCAGGGACTCGGCGACGGCCTGCCAGATCTCTTCGCGAACCGGGCGGAACGCCGTGGCGCGCAGCGCGAGCTTCTCGCGGACGATCTCGGGGCGCAGCCGCACGGCCGGCGGCATCAGCTTCGCGAGTCGCTCGTAGCAGGACCGCAGGCTGCGCGCGAGCGGCGTTCCGCCGAGCAGTTGAAGAACCTGCGCGGCGACCCCGATCGAGAAGAGGTCCTGTCCGTCCACCGGAAGAAACGGAAGGACGTAGTCCTCGCGCGCGTAGGCGTAGCCGTTCTCTTCGCGGCGAAACTCGATCGGGGCCTCGAGCTCGTCGCGCAGGTAGTCGAGGTCGCGCTGCACGGTTTTCGAGGACACCGACAGCTCTTCGGCGAGCGAACTCGTGTTGGGGTGCCGGCCTTCCTTGATCGCGTGGTGAATGATCTGAAGGCGGCGCCACAGCGGACGGTCCTTGAAGGCGCCTTGTCGAGCCACGGCGCGATTCTCGGGGCAGGCGCCCCCGAGCGCAACGGCGCAGTGTCAGAAAGTGTCCTCGGTGTGCCGGGCGACACCAACAGGGCTGTCAGTGGCGCTCCGGCCGACTTTGCCAACTGGCTGAAAACACGCGTGTTTGCGCGTCGGCCCGCGGTGGCCCGCCGATTGCTCGAAAAAGGAGATCATGCAGATCCCCTACGACCTCGAGTTCGTCGAGAACCGGCCGACGGTCGCCGCGCGCGCCGTCGCGCTCTCGCAGCCGCTGCCGGCCTGGCGGGCCGAGCGCCCGGCCGGGCAGCGCGACACGCTGGACCGGCTGCTCCACTGGGCGTTCCGGCTTCTGCGGCGCTTCGAGACGCACTAGCGTCCGCCCGCGGCTTCCGGGCTTTGCCCGGAGAACCGAAACGCCCGGCCCCTATTTCACGAGGGGAAGGATCTCCTTGACCGTGCCGGCTTCCTTCCCGTTCGGCTCGAGCTCCAGGTATTTCTCCAGGTGCTCCTTGGCGGAAGCCTTGTGGTTGAGGTTGAAAGACGCCATGCCGAGATAGAACTGGGCGTTGGCGAAGTCCGGCTTGGCCTCGACGGCCTTGGCGAGCGTGGCCTCGGCGTCTTTCATCTTGCCCTTGTTGTAGGCCTCGATGCCCTTGTTGTACAGGATCTCCGGCGAGTCGGGATTCGCCTCGGCGTAACGGGCCGTCCACTCCGCGGCCGCCTTCTTGTCGCCGGTTCCCTTCGCCGCCTCGGCGAGCACCGGGTAGAGGTCGGTCAGCGACGGATCGAGATCGATGGCCTTCTGGCCGTAGTCGAGCGTTTTCGCCCAGTCTTTCCTGCCGTACGCGAGATTTGCCAGCGCCTGCCAGCCGGCCGGCAGGTCCGGGTTCTTCTTCACCGCCTCCTCGAACTTGGCCTCGGCGGTCGCCTTGTCGCCGGCGTTCATGGCGTCGACGCCGGCGTTGAAGAGCAGAACGGCCTGCTCGTTTGTGGACGGGCCCGCGGCGCCGCCAGCCGCGCGGGGGGCCGCGCCCGGGGCCGCCTTCGCCTCGGACGTCTTCAACAGCTTCATGTCGACGATGCCCTGATCGTTGATCGGGATCTTCTTGTCCTCGCCCGCGCTGATGAACCCGTCCTTCTCGAACGCGACGTGGTACGGCATCGTGCAGTCGTTCAAGATCAGGCTGTACCGGCCCTTTGCGTCCGTCTTGTTCGTGAGCTTCAACGTCCTCAGGCTCGGCGTCGTCACGATCACGTTGACGCCCTCGATCCCCGCTCCCGAAGAGTCCGTCACCGTTCCGAGGAGGCGGCACTGCGCCCCGGCCTGGAGAAACGCGGCCGACAGGAGCGCTCCGAGGGCTGCGGCCATCCTCACCGTGATCTTCATCGTCTTTCCTCCGGCGGCGCGAATTCGTCCCGGCTCGCCGCCAATTCGTCCGGATAATATGGGAGTCCGACCCCGGAAAGGAAAACCGCCCGCGGAGGGCCGCGATTCCGGCGGCCGGGCTATGCCGGGCCGCGCCGGGCCGAGCCCGAGGGCCTGGGAATCGCTTCCAGGACCTCGCCGACCGTCTGGTAGCGGCCCATCGGCATGACGTGTATTCCGCGGGCGAGGCCGGCGATCCCGGTCGCGAGCTCCCGCGCGATGGCGATGCCCTCGGCCCGCTCGTGTTCGGCGCCCCGCTCGGCGGCCCGCCGCATTCGCTCCTGGATCCCCGGTGGAACGACGATTCCGGGCACCTCGTTGGCGAAGAAGAGGGTCTGCTTGAGGGAGAGCAGGGGTATGAGCCCGACGAGGACCGGGATCGCCCGCGCCTCGGGCCGCTCGA
>Ga0326726_10000642_pt1 | contig 31908 bp, 34 predicted proteins | sample MHFenrmetagenome_2_FD_207603 | JGI IMG/M metagenome (GOLD analysis project Ga0326726, IMG submission 207603) | Lab enriched peat soil microbial communities from Michigan Hollow, Ithaca, NY, United States - MHF15MN | ecosystem: Environmental > Terrestrial > Soil > Wetlands > Peat | place: USA...
GTGCGCACGCATCCCGGCTTTCGCATCACCGCCGCCTGGGCGGCGGGCCTTCCCGGGCCGCCCACGTGATCCAGGTGGATACGTGCCTCGTCCACGCGGACCTCCGCCGGGTCTTCGACTGCGCCAGGGACGTCGAGCGATGGCCGGAATGGCTCCCGCACTATCGGTGGGTGCGCTTCCTCGAGCGGCGGTCCGGCGACGGCGCGGCCGGTGGCGGCCTGGTCGAGATGGCGGCGTGGAGGCCGTTCGGGCGGCTGCGCTACCCGACCTGGTGGGTCTCCGAGATGCTGGTAGACCCGACGGCGCCGACGGTGCGCTACCGCCACGTCCAGGGTATCACCCGCGGCATGGAGGTCGAGTGGGCGTTCGTTCCCGAGGGCCGGGGAGTGACGGTCACGATCACCCATCTGTGGCGCGGGCCGGCGTGGCCGCTCATCGGCGCGAGCGCCGCCTCCCTCGTCATCGGACCCGTCTTCATTCACGGCATCGCGCAGCTGACGCTCGCCGGCATCGCGCGCGTCGCCGAGCGCGCCGGGGAGGGCTGAAGCGTGGGTGACGTACGGCGCGTGGTGATCACCGGCATCGGATGCGTCACGCCGATCGGCACCGGGGTGGAGGGATTGTGGGAAGGACTCCAGGCTCGCCGCTCAGCCGTCCGGACCATCACGCGCTTCGACCCGTCCCCGTTCCGGAGCAGGATCGCGGCCGAGATCCCCGATTTCCGCCCGCAGGACTTCCTCGACGGCCGCCGCACGCGTCGTTACGACCGCTTCTCGCAGCTGGCCGTGGTGGCGGCCGGCCTCGCCCTGGCGGACGCGGATCTCGCGCTGGAGCGGGAGGATCGCGACCGGGTGGGCGCCATGATGGGCTCGGCGCTTGGGGGTGTCGCTCACGCGGAGCAGCAGGCCGGCGCGTACGCGGCCGAAGGGCTGCGGGGAGTGGATCCCGCGCTGGCCCTGTCGGTGTTCGGCGGCGCGGCGAGCTGCAACATCGCGATCGAGTTCGGCGTGCGGGGCGTCAACTCGACCAACGCGATGAGCTGTGCCTCCGGCACGATCGCGGTGGGGGACGCCTTTCATGTGATCCGCGACGGGCGCGCCGACGTGATGCTGGCCGGGGGCGCGGAGGCGCCGCTGGCCCCGCTCTGCTACGGCGCCTTCGCGATCATCCGCGCGATGTCCACGCGCAACGACGATCCGGCCGCGGCGTCGCGGCCGTTCGACGCCGGGCGCGACGGGTTCGTGATGGGGGAGGGCTCCGCCGTGCTGGTGCTCGAGGAGCGCGGCCGGGCGCTCGCCCGCGGGGCGCCGATCCTGGCCGAGCTGCTCGGCGCCGCGTCCACCAACGACGCCTACCACATGACCGCGCCGCGTCCCGACGGGAGCCAGGCGGCCCGCTGCCTCACGCTCGCCCTCGCCGACGCGCACGTCGCGCCGGAGGACGTGGGGTATGTGAACGCGCACGGGTCCTCGACGCCGCTCAACGACAAGACCGAAACGCTCGCCTTCAAGCACGCGTTCGGCCCACACGCCGCGAAGCTGGCGGTGAGCGGCACCAAGGGGTATTACGGCCACCCCCTCGGCGCGTCCGGCGCCATCGAGGCTGCGGTCACGGCGCTCGCCCTGGCGCGCAGCTGGCTCCCGCCCACGCTGAACCTCGACACCCGCGACCCCGAGTGCGACCTGGGTTACCTCGAGCAGCCCGCCGTAACTGGGGCTCCCGATGTCGCGGTCTCCAACTCGTTCGGTTTCGGCGGCATCAATGCGGCGATCGTGCTCAGGCGGAACGCCTAGCCGCTTGCGTGGCGCAGCGCGGCGCGGGCATATTGGCGCCGCTTTGCACCGTGCCATCCACTTCGACGCGAGGAAGTAATGCGCCAGACCCTGCGGCCACTCGTCGCGGAATTCATCGGTGTCTTCATGCTGGTCTTCATCGGCGGCGGCGCCATAGTCATCAACGGCTATCAGGAGAACGCCCTGTCCCTCGGCGGGATCGCCGCGGCCTGCGGCCTCGCGTACGCCATCGCGGTGACGGCGACGATGAATATCTCCGGCGGGCACATCAACCCGGCGATCACGATCGGCCTGTGGTCCATCGGCCGGATCGAGAGCAGGAAGGCCACCTTGTACGTCGTGGCCCAGCTCCTGGGGGCCGTTCTGGCGGCGGCGGCGCTCAGGTGGCTCATGCCGGCCGCGGCCGGCCACATCAAGCAGTACGGCGCGCTCAGCCTCGCGAGCGACGTCACGATGGCGGGCGCGATCCTGATCGAGGCGGTGCTCACCTTCTTCCTCGCCTTCGCGGTGATGGGCACGGCGGTGGACCCCGCGGCGCCCAAGGTCGGCGGCTTCGGGATCGGGCTGACGCTGTGGATGGGCATCCTGGCCGGCGGCCCGCTCACCGGGGCGGCCCTGAACCCGGCGCGCGCCTTCGGCCCGGCGGTGATCGCGAATTCCTTCGCGGGCCAGCTTGCCTACTGGGTCGGCCCGATCCTCGGCGCCGTGGTGGCGATGCAGGTCTACGAGAGGGTGCTGCTGAAGAAGGAGTGATGGGTAATGAGTGATAGGTGATTAGGTGATGGGGGCCGTGGCGACCTGATATCGTGCCGCGCGGCCCCCATCACTTAATCACCCATCACCTATCACGGATCACCTTCTGGTCTTCAGATACAACCACCCGGCATACCCCAGATAGATCGCCGCCGCCGCGATGTACGCGGCGACCATGAAGCCGCCGTTAGCGGGAGGCGTCGGCACGCTCGGCCTCGCTCTGGGCTCGCGCGTCCACGAGGCGCGCCCAGGCATAGCGGCGCGCGAGGAGCGCGAGGAAGAAGATGGTGAAGATCGTGAACGAGCCGAGCAGCGTGAGCAGCATCGTGCCCGGCAGCTCCGGCTTCCCCGGCCGCAGCACCACCGGCATCGGATGCAGCGTCCGGAACCAGTACACGCTGAGGTGGATGAACGGCACGAGCAGGGCGCCGAGGATCCCCAGCACCGCCGAATAGCGCGCGCGCCGGCCCGGCTCTTCCACCGCGGTGCGCAGCACGAGGTAGGCCAGGTAGATGAACCAGAGGAACAGCGTGAGCGTCAGCCGCGCGTCCCACGTCCACCAGGTGCCCCAGATCGTCTTCCCCCAGATCGGCCCAGTCACCAGCACCACCGTCGTGAAGACCGTGCCGACCTCGGCCGAGGACGCGGCGAGCAGATCGAGCCGCGGGTCCTTCATGAACAGGAAAATCGCGCTGCACACGCCCACGATCCCGAAAGCGAGGAACGCCACCCACGCGCTCGGCGCGTGGATATAGAAGATCTTCTGCGCCAGCCCCTGCGTGGCTTCCTCGGGGGTGAACGCAAGCGCGCGCACGTAGACCCCGACCATCAGCACCAAGGCGATGGCCATCCAGAAGCCGCTGCGCTTCAGCGCTCGCTCAGCCGGTGGAATCGCGGTCATTCCTCGAGGGTGAACTCGAAGATCAGGGTACACAGCACGACGAACGTGAGGTCGTAAGCGGCGAGCAATTTAAGCCAGGAGGCGAGCTCGGCGAAAGGACGCTGCGCGAGGATCCGCGCCGTGACCTGGACCGCGGCGATGATCGGCGTGACCAGGAACGGAAGCATGAGGACCGGGAGCATCAGCTCGGCGAAGCGCGTGTTCACCGCCATCGAGCTCATGAGCGTGCCCACGGAGACAAAGCCCACCGTCGCCAGCGCGATCACCAGGACCAGCGGCAGCAGCACCGGGAGGAGCGGCACGTTGAAGAAGAGGGCGAACAGGGGCAGCGCGATCGCCTCCACCGCCCCCACGAACACCAGGTTCGCCACCACCTTGCCGAGGTAGAGCGCGGTCCGGCTCGCCGGCGAAAGGAGGAGCCCGTCGAGCGCGTGGTTCTCGCGCTCCAGACCGAAGGCGCGGTTCAAGCCCAGCATCCCCGCGAACGAGAATGTGATCCAGAGGATTCCGGGTGCGAGATCCACGGCACTCACCGCCGTCGGATCGCGGGCGAAGTTGAAGATCGCCAGCACCAGCGCGGTGAAGACCAGGGCCGACAGGAAAGCGGTCCGGCTGCGGAACTCCAGCAGCAGGTCCTTGGCCGCGATGGCCCACGCCTGCGCGAGCACGCTACGCACCGGCGGTCGCCTCCGCGTACCGGGCGCGGTACGCCGCCAGATCGCCCTCGCGCGGTCCGAGCGATGCGAAGCGGCCTCCGACCTGGATGGCGACGTGGGTCGCCAGTTCGAGCCCCTCATCGATGTTGTGCGTCACCAGCACCATCGTCCGCCGCTCCGCCCGCAAGCGGCCCAGCAGGTCGCGCAGCGTGGCGGCGGCGCGCTGGTCGAGCCCGCTGAACGGCTCGTCGAGCAGCATGACCTCCGGATCGTGCAGCAGCGCGCGAGCGATCGCCAGCCGCTGCACCATCCCGCGGCTGAAGGTCCCCGCGGGATCGGACGCGCGCTCGGCCAGGCCGACCCCCGCGAGGGCGCGCGCCGCCGCCGCGCGGGGCTCCGCGAGGCCGTAGAGCCGGGCATAGAACGCCAGGTTCTCCGCGGCCGTCAGGCCGTCGTACAGCAACGAGTGATGGGAGATCAGGCCGACCCGGCGCCGGTGGGCGGCGTTGGTCCGGATCAACTGCTCGCCGCCGAACTGCACCGTGCCCGCGTCCGGCTTGAGGAGTCCCGCCAGGATCCGGAGCAGCGTCGTCTTCCCGGCGCCGTTGGGGCCGAAGACCGCAAGCGACTCGCCCGCGCCGAGCGCGAACTCCACGCCCCGCAGCGCACGCACGTGGCCGAACCGCTTGGTCAGTCCGGCGACTTGGAGCGCGGGCGCCTGGGCGCTGGCGATCAGCACCTCCGTGGGGACGGGCATCGGGCGAAGACGGAGCACAATATACTTGGGCGGCCCCGCGCCTGAGCGGCCTGCGTCAGATCCCGGGCTCGAACTCGAAGCGGTTGTCGAGACGCGTCAGCACCAGCAGGAAGCGCAGCTCCTCCGACGCGCCGCGGAGGCACACGGTCTGACGCAGCTCCGAGGCGCGCTGCTGCAGCACGATCAGCGCGCCGAGGCCCGCGCTGTCCACTCTGGTCGTCGCGGAAAGGTCCACGATGACCCGACGGCCCGGTGTGCCGACGAGGCCAGTCTCGACCTCGGCCAGCGCCACGCGCCGGAACGCCGCGCGGCTGTCCCGGTCCAGCGCCTCTGGTGCACGCACCACGAGCTCGTCCACGACAACACCCCACTGAACGAACGGTGCCGGGGCAGCACATCATCACTAACCGATTGAAGAATAACGGCTTGAAGGAAAGTGTGTGACCCGGGTCACAGTCGCGTCGCGATGCGCTTCGCCACACTGCGGGAAGTCGCCACGCAGCCGCGACACCCCGTGCCAACAAGACGAAGGGGCCCGGGTTGCCCCGGGCCCCCGCACTTCGACCGGTTCCTTAGGTTCAGATCTTGACGACGTTCGCCGCCTGCAGGCCCTTCGGGCCCTCGCGGACCTCGAACTCCACCTTGTCGTTCTCCTTGAGGGACTTGAAGCCCTCGGCCTGAATCGCCGAATAGTGGACGAAGACGTCCGGACCACCCTCCCGCTCGATGAACCCGAACCCCTTCGCATCGTTGAACCACTTGACCCGGCCGGTGATGCGAGACATACGTAAACTCCTCTGACAGGTGGCACGAATCACGAATCTCATACCGCCTGCGCGAGGGCAGAACGCAGAGATCCGTAAATGAGCGCCATACCATAAGCCTCATCCTTCTTTAAACGCAAGAGTATCTGATACTTCGGCCCGGCAGCCGAGTCGCGAGGTGCACCCGTATGACCGACACAATTGTTCTGGATACGCTGCTCGACGAGACCAGGGTCTTTCCGCCGCCGGATGGATTCCGATCCGCGGCGCTCTGCTCGACCGATGCGCTGTACGAGGCTGCGGCGCGGGACCGCGAGGGATTCTGGGCGTCATACGCGGAGCAGTTGGACTGGTTCCGCCGCTGGGACCGCGTGCTGGAGTGGACGCCGCCGCACGCGAAGTGGTTCGTGGGCGGCGAGATCAACGCCTCGGTGAACTGCCTGGACCGGCACATCACGACGGCGCGACGCAACAAGGCGGCGCTGATCTGGGAAGGGGAGCCGGGCGAGCGTCGCACCCTGACCTACTGGGACCTGTACCGCGAGGTGAACAAGTTCGCGAGCGTGCTCAAGAAGCTGGGCGTACGCCGCGGCGACCGCGTGGCGATCTACATGCCGATGATCCCCGAGGTGGCGGTGGCGATGCTGGCCTGTGCTCGCATCGGCGCGGCGCATTCGGTGGTCTTCGGCGGGTTCAGCGCCGAGAGCCTCCGGGACCGCATCAACGACGCCGGCGCGGTGGTGCTCGTGACGGCGGACGGCGGATACCGGCGCGGACAGGTGCTTCCGCTCAAGCGGGCCGCCGACCAGGCGCTCGAACACTGTCCCACCATCCGCCACGTGGTGGTCTTCCAGCGGCGGCTGGGCGCGGAAGGCGACGAAGCGTTCGTGCACATGCAGGAAGGGCGCGACCACTGGTGGCACCGGCTGATGCAGGACGCCGCGCCGTACTGCGAGCCGGAGCGGATGGACGCGGAGGATGTGCTGTTCATTCTCTACACCAGCGGCACGACCGGAAAACCCAAAGGGATCGTCCATACCACCGGCGGCTACCTCACGCACGTGCTGGCGACGACCAAGCTCGTCTTCGACCTGAAGGACACGGACGTCTTCTGGTGCACCGCCGACGTGGGATGGGTGACCGGGCATTCGTACGTGGTCTACGGCCCGCTGTCGCTCGGCGCGACGGAGGTGATGTACGAGGGCGCGCCCGACTGGCCGGAGCGCGACCGGATGTGGGATATCGTGGAGCGCTACGGCGTGACGATCTTCTACACGGCGCCGACGGCGATCCGTGCGTTCATGAAGTGGGGCGCGGAGCTGCCGGAGCGGCACGACCTGTCGAGTCTCCGGCTGCTCGGCACGGTGGGCGAGCCGATCAACCCCGAGGCGTGGATGTGGTACCACCACAACATCGGGGGTCAGCGCTGCCCGATCGTGGACACCTGGTGGCAGACCGAAACCGGCGGGATCATGATCACGCCGCTGCCCGGCGTGGTGGCGACCAAGCCCGGCTCGGCCACACGCGCGTTTCCCGGCGTGGCCGCCGAGGTCGTGGACGGCGACGGCAAGACGGTTCCCGTGGGCGGCGGCTTTCTGGCGCTCACGGCGCCCTGGCCCGGCATGCTCCGGACCATCTGGGGCGACGACGACCGCTACCGCGACATCTATTGGTCGAAGTGGCCGGGGTTGTACTTTGCGGGGGACGGCGCGAAGCGGGACGAGGACGGCTACTTCTGGCTGCTGGGCCGCGTGGACGACGTGCTGAACGTCGCCGGGCACCGTATCGGGACGATGGAGATCGAGAGCGCGCTGGTGGACCATCCCTCGGTGGCCGAGGCGGCGGTCGTGGGTAAGCACCACGAGTTGAAGGGCCAGGCGATCGCGGCGTTCGTGACGCTGAAATCGGGCTTCGAGCCGCACGACGAGCTGAAGGACGATCTCAAGGAGCACGTGGCGATGAAGATCGGAGCGATCGCCAGGCCCGACGACATCCTCTTCTCGGCCGACCTGCCGAAGACGCGCAGCGGCAAGATCATGCGGCGGCTGCTCCGCGACATCGCCGAGGGGCGTGCGCTCGGCGACACGACCACCCTGGCGGATCCCGCGGTGGTTCAGAAGCTCAAGGCGGAATACGAGGAAGGCGAGGCCTGAGCGTGTTCAAGACGATCCTGGTGACCACCGACTTCTCCGCGAACAGCGCGGTGGCGGTGCGTCCGGCGATCGAGATCGCCTGCCGGTTCGAGGGGCGCCTGGTGCTGGTCCACGCCCTCGAGGGCGGGAGCGAGGAGGCTCAGGTCGCGGCGGAGGAGCTGGCGGAGCTGGCCGCCATGTCGCGCGAGCAGCTCCAGGACTTCGGAACGAAGGAGATCGGGACGAAGGCGCCGTGGACGGCCGAAGTCGTGTTCGGTCCCGCCTATCTGGCGATCACGGACGCGGCCGAGCGCCACGGCGCCGACCTGATCGTGCTCGCCACCCACGGCCGGACCGGGCTGGTGCATCTCCTGCTGGGCAGCGTGGCCGAGCGGGTCGCCCGGATAGCCACGTGCCCGGTGCTCACGGTGCGGGTGCCCGGCTGAAGCGGACGAGGCCGGCGACCGACACGATGCAGATCGCCAGGATCACCACGCCGGAGACGCTGCACCAGCGGCAGATGGCGTGGATGACGAACAGCTCGAGGTACAGCAGGTAGAGGGAGAAGGCGACGCCGAGCCCCGAGAGGCCGGCCAGCCAGCGCGTCGCCATGGGCCGCGCGACCTGGTCCTCCCGCAGTCCCCACAGCGCGATCCCCAGCAGCACCAGATAGCCGCCCACCCCGTAGGCTGCCACCGGCAGACCGAGGAACACCGAGTAGCGGCTCGCCTGCACCCGCTCGCACTCGTTGGCCGCGCCGCACATCATGCTGCCGATCACGCCGAGTTTGTAGAGCAGGAGATAGGTCGAGACCAGGACGCCGCAGAGCGCCAGGACCGCCGCCGCCATCCGGTGCCGCATCGAAGATCAGCGCCGCCGGCTGGCTGCCGCGGGCGTCGCCGCTGTGGCTGCCGTGATCGAGTCCACGATCCGCTTCAGGTCGTCGTAGACGGGAATGTCGGGCAGCTGCCGGCCGTTCACGAAGAACGTCGGCGTGCCCCCCACCGCGAGGCGGACGCCCTCGCACTTGTCGGCCATGATCTGCGGCCACGGGCGCTTCGCGGTCATGCAGGCGCGCAGCGTGTCGGCGTTGAGCCCGATGCGGGTGGCGTACCCAAGGAAGCGCCGCATCGGGTTCTTGTCCGCCGCCCAGTCGTTCTGGCCCGCGTACAGTGCGTCATGCATCTCCCAGAACTTCCCCTGCTCCAGCGCGCACGCCGCCGCCAGGTGAGCGACGGGTGAATTGGGGTGGATGTCGAGCGGGAAGTTCATGTACCGCCACTTCACGCGGCCCGTGGGAATGAGCCGCGCGCGGATGTCGGGCATCGTGAGAATGGCGAAGCGCGCACACCACGGACACTCGAAGTCGGAGAACTCGGTGATCTCGATCTTCGCCGAGTCGGGGCCCATGGTGACGCCCTTCGGCGGCGGAGAGCCGGGCGGCACGTTCTGGCAGTCGGAGGACGCCACGAGCTGCGGCGCGGGAGTTCCGCCGCCGAAGACGGCGATCAGCACGGCGCCCACCACCGCGATCGCGCCGAGCAGCAGATAGAAGGGCTTCAGCGATCGTCCGGCTTCCGCCATTGCTCCTCCTCATCGGATCCGTTGTCCGTCCCGGGCGACCACTCGCCCCCGGCCTCCTCGACGATGCGCCGGTGCTCGGCCACCTCCGGTGAGTCGAAGGTGAGGCGGACCTCGTAGTGGAACAGCTCCGAGCGGATGTCCCCCAGCTCGCGCAGGAGGGCCGAGGAGTCGCCCAGCAGGCGCCCCTCGGCGTCGAGCGTCATGATGCGCTGGGCCAGGGCCCGCAGCATCTCGACCAGCTTCTCGATCCGCTTGGGATCGTAGGTTTCGTCGGGTGTCACGCCCGTTCATCATACCCAGGGCGGCCGCAGTCGCCAACGCCGCGGTGATTCCCTCGCTTCCGCCGGGCAGCCTCCGCCGGCGCGCCTCGCCGTGCGAGCATCGCCTCTCTAGAATACGCTCCGTGATTCCAGCCGCCGCCGCCTCGCCACGGCTCGCCTCGCCCCTCGCACTCCTCGAGTTGTCGGAGATCGCGGCGGCCCCGCTCCGCTACGGCCATGCGGTGCGCGTGCTCAGGGACGGCGGCCTCGCTTTTCCCGCCATGCTCGCCGGCATCCGTGCCGCGAGGCGCAGCATCAGCTTCGAGAACTTCATCATGGCCGACGATCAGACCGGCCGGGGCTTCATGGTCGCTCTCCGGAAAGCCGGAGCGCGCGGGGCGAGGGTTCGGGTGCTGTACGACCCGATCGGCTCGCTGCTGGTGCGCGGCGGAGCCGTCGGCCGCCGGCTCCGCGAGGCCCGGATTGACGCGCGCGCCTTCCGGCCGCTCTCTCCGCTGGCCCCGTGGAGCTGGCTGCGGCTCAGGCACCGCGACCACCGCAAGCTCCTGGTGTGCGACGACCTGATCGCGTTCGTGGGCGGCATCTGCATCGCCGACAACTGGGCGCCGTCGGACCTCGGCGGGGCCGGGTGGCGGGACACGGCGGTGTCCATTCGCGGGCCCGCCGTCCTCGACCTCCAATTGGCCTTCGACCGGATGTGGAGCCGCGCCCGCGGCGAGCCGCCGCCCACGTCCCTCTCGCGCCAGCCGCCGCCGGAGAAGGGCGAGGCCGCCGCCATCGTGGTGGGGGACCGCCCCGGCCTCGGGCGCGTGGCGGCGATGTACGAGTGGCTGGCGGACCGCGCCGAAGAGAGCATCGAGCTGACCGACGCCTATTTCGTGGCGCCGCGCCGGGTGCTCGAAGCGCTCATCCGGGCGGCCCGCCGCCGCGTCCGGGTGCGGCTGCTGCTGCCGGGGCGGAACAACCACCCGGTCGCCGGCCTCGCGGCCCGCCGCATCTACCAGCCGCTTCTGGATGCCGGGGCCGAGATCCATGAGTGGACGGGCGTCATGCTCCACGCCAAGACGGCCGTGGTGGACGGGCTCGTTTCTCTGGTGGGCTCGAGCAATCTCGACCCGCTGTCGCTGCGCCGGAACTTCGAGATGAACGTTCTGGTGGCCGACCCCCAGACCGGTCGGGCGATGTCCGATCTCTTCACCTCGGACCTCGAGAAGGCCGTGCGGGTGGAGAGCCTCGAGTGGCGTCGGCGCCCGCTGCGGGCGCGCCTCGCCGAATCCGCGGCGACCCTGTTTGCCGACCTGCTCTGACGTTTGCCCGGCGCCCCCACGCCTCTTATATTCCGGGCTGCGGGAGAAGCCGCCTTGACTCGAATGGAGGTGTGATGTCGAAGCGCAGTAGCCGCCGCAAAGTCCATGTGCCCACCGCGTTTGAGCTGGCCCGCGACGAACTGTTCAGCCATATCCTTCGCTGTGGAGTGCTGGAGGCGGCCGAGGAGCATCGGACAGAGTGGTTCGACGACACCATGGCATATCTGGGCGAGCGGTACGAAGAGTTGACCGTCGCTCAGCTGAAGGAGCTTCGCACTCTGGGCGAGCGGTACTGCCGTCCGGTGGTGCCGAGGCCGGAGACGGTCGAACCGGCCGGCGTTGTGTGACGGAGTTCCCGAGCCAAGCCTGACGTGTCGCGCCCCGGAGCCTAGCGGCCCGGGGCGTTCGATTTCCTCCACCGGTAGCCGATGGCCAGGCGCACGCCGCCTCCCACGCCGACCTCGATGAACGAGCCGCCGGCGCCCCCCGGGGCGTTCTCCGCCCCGAGCACCAGCAGGGCATAGGGCGTCACGCGGCCGGCCGCTACTGCGGCGGTGAGCCCGCCGCCCCCGTAGATCGCCGTTCCCGCGCGCTTGTACGGATCGAGCAGGAAGTGGATGGCGAAGTCGGCCCGCGCGCCGAGGCGGCCGTTGCCGAGCGCTCCGAGCGCGAGGGCGGGCGCGATGCGACTGCGCTGGTTGTCGCGCCAGGCAAGGCCGACGCCGGCAGCGTACATGGCCGGCTGTGACGCCACGGCGAGACCCCACACCTGGATTTCCTGCACCTGCGCGCGGCACGGCCCCGCCGCGGCCAGCGCCGCGCCCAGCAGCGCGGCGGCCCTACCCTTCGAGCACCAGCTCATAGCGGCGCGCGATGTCCGGCGCCAGCGAGTGAGTCACGGAGCAGTACTTCCCCAGCGACAGATCTATGGCATGGCGTGCGCGCTCTTCGGGCACACCCGGCGCGTTGATCCGGTAGGTGAGGAGGATCGAGCTGTACCGCTTCGGATGCTCCGTGCGCCGCTCCCCGGCGACCTCGACGCTCAGCGCGCGCACCGGAAACCGCATCTTCTCGAGGAGGGCGACCACGTCGCCGCCGGTGCACCCTGCCAGCGCCAGAAGCAGTGTGTCCATCGGGCCCGGGCCCGTCTCCCCGTCCGCGTCAATGACGATCGGCGGCTTCCCTTCGACGCCGCCCGAGAACGTCATCCCGCGCTGCCAGGTCAGCGTGACGCGCTTGGTGCCTGCCACCTCACGACCCCCCGGTTGTGCGGGTGGACAGCCCCACCAGGAACCGGTGCCGGCCGAGGCGGTCCAACGCGTGATACTCGATCAGCCAGTTGAACGACGGCCGGAGCTGCAGCTCGAAGCCCAGCACGACAGTGGGCCAGATGGTGGTACAGGCGCGGCAGTAGTTCATGTGTCCGACGCCGAGCCCGACGTAGGGAATGGCCGCGGCGTTGTCCGGCTCGAAACGGTAGATGATCTCGCCGGCCCAGTGGAAAGTGACGGACGAGCCGCCATCCGAGGCGATCTCGACCGACGGCCGGAGGCGGACGCGCGGAGACCAGAGCTCCGCGACCTCGAGGCCGGTGCCGAGGACCCAGTGCGCGCCATGCGACAGGTCCAGGCCGCCCCGCACGGAGAAGCTGTAGATGTCTAAGCTGGGCCCGCCGGCGGCCGGCGCCGAGCCGCCGCCCGACGGCGGATGGAATTCCTGGGCCGCGGCCGGTGGCGCGGCGAGCGCCAGCGGGAGCGCGAGCAGGATCAGCCGGGTCGCTGCGTCCATGCCATCCTCCTCAAAGTTGCGGTCGCTCCGCATTCCGCACCGCCAGGCGGCCGTAGTCGGCGATCGCGTACAGCGCCATCGCCGCGGTCGCCCAGGCGAGCGGGCGCAGGAACGACGAGTCGAGCAGCCAGGCGAACAGGGTCAGCGTCTGTCCCACCGTCACTGCTTTGCCGCCCACGCGGGCCGGCACGGCGAACGGTCGGCGCGCCGCCCAGCTGGCAAGGTACCCCAGCGGCGTCAGCACGTCCCGCAGAAGCACGCCGGCCACCTCCAGCCATCCCAGCGCGCCCGAGACCCCCAGGGCGCCGAAGGCCGTGAGCATGAAGATCTTGTCCGCCACTGGGTCCATCCAGGCACCGAGCCTCGACGGGCCGAGGCGGCGTGCCAGTGCGCCGTCCAGCAGATCGGTCGCGGCCGCGCCCGCGAGCACGCCTATGCGCACGCTCACGGCCGGGTACAGGGCGAACGCCAGGGCCAGCGGAATGCGCGAGAACGAGACCACGTTAGCGGGCGTAAGTATCCTGCCGGAGCGGACTTGCTGCGGTTTGGCGGGCGGGATACCTTCACCCCCGATCACATGGACCTCGCGCTGCTGAAGCAAGCCGCCATCTTCGCCGACTTGGACGAGGGGGAACTCGCCCAGGTCGCCGAGGTGTGCAAGGAGCAGAAGTTCCAGGGCGCGGCGACCATCTTCAAGGAAGGCGAGCCGAGCGGCCGGCTGTACATCATCGCCGAAGGCGACGTGCGGATCAGCCGCATCGTGCCCGGCAGCGGCGAAGAGGCGCTCGCAGTCCTGAAGCCGGGGACCTGCTTCGGCGAGATGGGGATCTTCGACAAGTCGGAACGCTCCACCGACGCGATCGCCAACAGCGACTGCACGCTCGTGACGATCTCCCGCTCCGATTTCGAGCTGCTGCTGGACTTCAATCGCGACCTCGCGTACAAGGTGCTCTGGGCCGTCGTCCGGCTCCTCTCTTCGAGGCTGCGCGTGACGAACGACAACCTCAGGTCGTTCCTCGCGATGTCGATGTTTTGACCGGCTTCACCGCCGCCGTCATTCCCTGCGCAGGACTCGGCACCCGGATGCGCTCGCTCCTGGGTGACCGCCCCAAAGCGTTGCTCGAAGTCGCCGGCCGCTCGCTGCTCGCGCACGCCATCGCCGAAGCTCGCGAAGCGGGTCTGGACCGCATCGTGATCGTCGCCAATCCGGCGGCGCACGACGCGCTGGGCGAGGAGGCTGCCCGCCTGGTGTCCCGCACCCAGGTCGTGGACCAGGCGGTGCCGCGCGGCCTGGCGGACGCGATCCGGCTCGGGGCGCTGGTCCTCCCGGGCGAGGCCTTCGCGGTGCTCCTCCCGGACAACCTGTTCGTTCCACCCGGTCCGCTGGGCCGCCTCGTCGCCATCGCAGCCGGAAGCGGCGAGCACGCGGTTCTGGTGGCGCGGATGAACGCGGAAACGGCGCGCGGCAAGGGCGGTTCCGCGCCCGCCACGGTCGAGCCCGCCGGGCCCGATGGCGATGCCGTCCGCGTGCGGGCCGTGGGAGCCAAGCGCCCGAAGGGCCCGCTGGAGCTGGGCCCCGGTGAGCGGTTCGACACGCCGATCGGCCGCTACGCCTTCCAGCCGGACATCGCGCAGGCGATCGCCGAGGTGGAGCGCGCGCTCCGGCCCGGCGAGGAGCTCGACGACGTGCCGCTGCTGGCGCGGCTGGCGGCGGCCGGCCGGCTCCGCGGCCTGCTCTACCCGACGCCGTTCGCCGACGTCGGCAATCCCGACGGATACCGCGCGGCGCAGCAGCTGCTCGCTAGCGCGCAATCCGGAACCGCGCGTCCAGCGCCACCACGCGGTCGGGGAACGCCACCAACGGGTTGATGTCCATCTCCAGGATGGCCTCGTGCTCGCCGACGAGCTGCGAGACCCGCTGGATGATCTCCTGGAGCGCCACCAGATCCACGGCCGGCTCGCCCCGCACCCCCTCCAGGAACCCGTAGCCCCGGATCCCCCGCACCATCTCCCGGGCGTCCACGTCGGTCACCGGGTGCACGCGGAACACGACGTCCTTCAAGACCTCCACCGCCAGCCCCCCGAGGCCGAACATCAGCAGGGGACCCGCCCTCGGGTCGCGCGTCGAGCCCACGATCGTCTCGCGGCCGCCGGGGATCATCGCCTGGACGAACACGGCCTCCGGCACGATGCCCGCGCGTTCCCCGACGCGCTGCAGCATGCGCGCGTAGCCGTCCCGCACTTCCTTCTCGGACGACAGCCCCAGCACGACGCCGCCCACGTCGCTCTTATGCACGATGGCAGAGCTGATCACCTTCAACACCACGGGGAAGCCGATCTCGCGTGCGGCCGCCGCTGCCTCGTCCGCAGAGGCGGCTCGCCGCCACGGCACGGTCGGAATCCCGTACGCGCCCAGCACCTCCATCGCCTCGGTCTCGGTGAGCTTCTCCCGCCCCTCCGCCGCCGCGCGCTGGAGAACCCCGGTGACCCGCGCGCCGTCAGCCGGGAAGCGCTGTTCCGTGCCCTCCGGACGCTCCAGCCACTTGCGGTAGCGGTTCATCGCGGCGAGGGCGCGGGCCGCCGATTCGGGGAAGATGTATCCCGGCATCCCCGCCTGAAGCAGCTGGCGCATCCCGGCCGGGATGCCCTGCCGGCCCATCAGCACCGCCATCACCGGGATGTCGCGCCGCGACGCCGCGACCTGCACGATCGCCTCCGCGACGTCCTTGGCCCGGCCTCCCAGCGGCGGCGGCACGACCGAGACGATCACCGCGTCCACGTTGGGGTCCTGGAGGACCAGCGCCAGCACGTCCCGGTAGGTCTCCGCGGTCGCCGAGGCGATGAGGTCCACCGGATTGCGCACGGCGGCCTCGTCAGGCACGCGGCGTCGGATCGCGGCCTGCGTCTCGGCGGACAGCTCGCTCACCGACAGCCCCAGCGACTCGCAGGCATCCGCCAGGATGATCGCCGGGCCGCCGGCGTTGCTGACGATCGCCACACGGTTGCCCCTGGGAATCGGCAGCCGCGGAAAGGCCATCGCGTAGTCGAACAGCTCCTCGACCGTCTGCGCCCGCATCACGCCGCATTGCTCCATCAGCGCATCGGCGGCCAGATCGGTGCCGGCGAGCGCCGCGGTGTGGGACGACGCGGCCCGCGCTCCCGCCGCCGTGCGGCCCGCCTTCACCACGAAGATCGGCTTCTTCCTGGTCAGCTCGCGCGCGATTCGGTAGAAGCGCCGCGGATTGCCGAAGCTCTCCAGGTACATCAGGATCACGCGGATCTCGGGATCGTCGGCCCAGTAGAGGAGCAGATCGTTCCCCGACACGTCCGCCTTGTTGCCCACGGAGACGAACTGGTGGATCCCGATCCCCAGCTCCTCGGCGTAGTCGAGGATGCTGAGCCCCATCGCACCCGACTGGCTGATGAAGCCGACCGGCCCGTACGGCGGCATCGTGGGGGCGAAGGTCGCGTTCATCGAGAAGTCGGCGCTGCTGTTCAGCACGCCCATGCAGTTCGGGCCGACCATCCGCATCCCGTAGCGCTTGACCGCCGCGAGCAGCTTCGCCTCGCGCTCGATGCCTTCTCCGCCCACCTCGGCGAAACCGGCGGTGATCACGACCAGCCCCTTGACCCCCTTCTGGCCGCACTCCTCGGCGACGCCGAGCACGAGCTGCTTGGGGACGACCACGATCGCGAGATCCACGGGATCCGGGATCGCACGCACGCCGGGATACGCCCGGATCGAGTGGATGACCTCGGCCTTGGGATTGACGGGGTAGAGCGGGCCGTTGAAGCCGAACCGGAGGAGGTTGTCGAGGATCTGCCACCCGATGGTGTTCGGCTGGCGGGAGGCACCGATCACCGCGATGGACCGCGGGCGCAGAATCGCGTCGCTCACGCCGAACAACCTAGAGGGTTGCGGGTGGAGAGTCGAGAGTTGAGGGCCGGTTGTCGGCCATGTAGACTGCGGCCATGACGCCCCGCTCCCGCGCCGTTCTCGCCCTGTCGGCTGCCGCCGCTCTGGCCGCCTGCTCGGGCACCGGCGACGCGGGCGCCGGTGGCGCCGCCGTCACCGTCCAGCCCGCGAGCATCGCGCTCTGCATCGGCGACAGCACGACCTTCACCGCTCAGGTGCTCGACGCCGCCGGCCACGTCGTGGCCGGCTCACCCATCCGCTGGAGCTCGAGCGCCCCCACCCTGGTCGCCGTGGACTCGCTGAGCGGCGTCGCGCGCGCTCGCGCGTTCGGCACGGCGCAGATCGCCGCCACCGCCGGCCGCGTGTCGTCGGCGAAGCCCGCGCGGCTCGACGTCCCGTCGGATCTCACGCCGGAGTTCGTCCCGGACACGGTGGTGCTAGCCCCGCTCGACACCTTCACGCTCGGCGCGCGGATGAGGCGCCTGTCGGCTGGACCGGTGCCGAGCCGGACGCCGGCGATCGTGCCGCTCAACACGGCGGTCGCGAGCCTCGATGCAACGGGCCTCCTCACGGCCAAGACGGCGGGCACCGCCTCGCTGTCGCTGTCGGGTTGCGGGTTCACGGGCCACGGGGCGGCCCGCGTCTTCACGCCACCGGATTCGCTGACCGGCCTGGGCTATCTCTGGCTCTCGGGTCCACCGGAGCTGCGCGTGAGCCTCGGCACTGTGGCGCACAACTTCACGCTCACCTCCAAGAAGCCGGCGTTCCAGATATTCAGCGGCAAGGGAAGCAACGGTGAGCAGTTTGCGTACGAAGACACGTTGCAGCTCAGCGGCGTCGGAACGTTTCCTCTCGATTCCCTCCGCTCGACCGAGATCAGCTCCGCCACGTGTGCCCCACCCCGCCCATGGGCCGTCTACGGCGACAACTCGCTTTCCTCGCTTCTCAGCATGCGCGGCGGCTCCGCGACCGTGACCACGTATTCGGCCGCGGCGGGCTTTCGGATGGTCGGGGGGCGCGTGATCGGGCGGATGCGGGGCGTCGTGGGCGGGGTCGCGGGCACCGTGGACACGCTGCAGGCCATTTACACCTTCAGCGCGCCGCTGCGCGATACGACGAACGCCTGCCCCTGAAACTGCTTCCTATCTCATGATCCTGAGCAACCCGGCGTCGGCGCTGCCGCGGATGAAGCTCTCCGCGTCCGTCGCCGGGACCTTGCTGCCGGACAGCGCGCTCGCGCGGGCGGCCGCCTCCTCCAGGAACTCCCGGATCGGCCGGCCGGAGAATGCGTCGTCGTTGTCGCGCATCTCCGCGACGATCTCTTCCCAGGTCCCGATGTAGGTCAGTCCGTCGCGGGTCCGGACACGGTGAACTTCGGCGCGCGGCTGCTTGTGCATCCCCACCAGATCGGTGCGCAGCGTGCCGAACAACTCCAGCTGCGTCGGATCGTGGGTGCCGGTGCCGTCAGGACCCGCCGCCTCCAGCTCGGCCAGGAGGAGATCGATCGGATCCGCATCCCCCGCCAGGTCGGCGAGCCGCACCAGCCACGGCTTCAGCTCGGCGTCATCCTCAGGCAGCCGATAGATGCTCCGCTTCAGCTCGATCAGGCGCCAGATCCCGAGCTCGTCCCAATGGTCGTCAGGGTCGGTCCGCTCGAACTGGTGGAGCGCGGGCTCGTAGTCGCCCTTGTCGTAGAGGAGGTTGGCGAGGTAGATGCGCGCCTCCGCGTGCTGCGGATCGAGCGCCAGCGCGTGGCGCAGCCACCGCTGGGCGTCGGTTTCGTCCGAGAGGCGGTGCGCCGCGTACCCGACGCAGGCGGACGCCTCCGCGCTGTCGGGATGGGCCGCGAGGGCCACTCCGAAAAACTTGCGCGCCTGCTCCAGCATGCCTTCGCGGAACAGCGCGCGCCCCATCTGCAACACGATGTCGAGATCTTCCTTGAAGCCCAGCTCCAGCACGCGCTCGAAGCACGCCAGCCCCGCGGAGCGCTCGCCCAGCTTCAGCTGGATTTCGCCCAGCCCCGCCAGCGCATCCTCATGGTCCGGATCGACCTTCAGCGCCGCCTCGAAGCTCTGGCGCGACCAGGCGAACTCTTCCCGCGCCAGCCTTGCATATCCCATCCCGACGAGCAGCTCCAGCGCGTCGGGGTACACCGTCAGCCCGTCCTTCAGCATCTCGATCGCTTCGTCGTACCGCCCTTCGTTATACAGCTGGTGAGCACGCTCATCGTACTCGTCCGAGCTCAAGAAGGGGTCGGGCATCTAGCAGGGCTCCCGGGTAAGGATGGGATATGATAAGAATCAGCCAAGACGCGAGCAAGAGCAGAACTGGTTGCCAGACGGCAAGTTGCCAGTTGTCAGCAGTCACGAGAAGGCAGGGAATCGGTGGACAGATATGTGCTGGCGTTCATCGCGGGGCTGGTCGGGGGCGCCCACTGCCTGGGGATGTGCAGCGGCTTCGTGCTGGCCGCCGCCGCGGGCGGCCAGCGGCCGTGGCTGTTCCACCTCGGACGACTCGCGGGTTACGCCGTGCTCGGCGCCGTGGCCGCGCTGGCCGGCGCGCTGCTCGATCTGGGAGGAGGCGCGGCCGGGCTGCACCGGCTCCGCTACTTCGTCTCGGGCGGCCTGCTGCTCGCCTTCGGGCTCGCGTTCCTCGGGCTGCTGCCCCGCCGCTGGCTCGAGCCGGGCGCGGGCGTGGTCACGCGTGTCTTGCGCCGCGCGCGGGGCGCGAGTGGCGCCGCGTTCCCTCTCCTGCTGGGCCTGCCGATCGGCCTGCTGCCCTGCGGCCTGCTCTACCCGATGTACGCGGCCGCGGCGGGCACTGGAGCGCCGCTCCAGGGCGCCGCGCTCCTCGCGGCATTCGGGCTCGGCACCGTGCCGCTGCTCGGCACATTCTCCTTCGCGCTGGACCGAGTCGGGCTCAGGGCCCGGCAGCGGCTGGTGTACGCCGCCGGCGTCGCGATGCTCCTGCTCGGCGCACTGATGCTGTGGCGAGGCTGGAGCGGCATGGCCCACGATGCGTCCATGCATCCGATGCGCTAGCGTACCCGCAGCGCGAGTCGTCAGCGGTGCGGGTTGCGTGAGCCCGCGGTGAGACGCACCGAGAGCCTATAGGCGCCGGTGTCGCGCGAGCCCCCGTAGCTGTTCGCGAGAATCCGGTAGGTCTGTCCCGCCGTCACCCCGTAACTGATGCGCGCGTCGCTCCCGGAGCCGCTGTCGTCGTCGGTCATGAGGACATGACCGGTGGCGTCCTGGAGGATGAGGTAGGCGTCGAAGTCGCGTGACCTGAGATCTATCACCGCCTCTCCCGAGGTCCGGGGACGGAAGAGGAAGATGTCGGCGGAGGTACTGTCGCCGGCGGTGCTGTCTCCGGGCTCGAGTCGCCCGGACACAGTGGTCCCGGCGCGGACCTCCGACACCTCGCCCGGGCGCGCGACCGCGCCCGCGCCCAACAGGGCCAACTCGTACAGCCCCGCGCCCTCCTTCTGCGCATACGACCGCACGACCACGCGGTACCGCCCGCTGCGCGTCAGGTGCGCCGTGATCATCGAGTTCGTCCCGTCGCCGAGGCCGTCGTCGTCCTGCGCCAGCACGGTTCCGTCGGGGCCATACAGCTCCAGATACGTGTCGAACGCGGTCGAGCGGAGCTCGATGACCACGTCCTCGCCGCCGCGCGCCTCCGTCTCCCAGAAGTCCTGGTATCCCCCGTCCTCACGGGTCAGGTCCTTCGGCTCGAGTCGGCCGACGGCGCGCCCGCCCAGCGCGATGCTACCGGTCTGGCCCGGCGCCGGCGGCGGCCCTCCCAGCGCCGTGAGCTGCAGCGCGTAGCGGCCGCCGGAGCCGTCCCTGCCGTAGGCCGACACGACCGCCGTGTAGGTGCCCGCCTCCGGCAGCACCGCGACGATGCGGGCGTTCTGGCCTTCACCGCCGTCGTCATTGGAGTCCAGCACAGCCCCGTTCCGCAGCAGGACGAGATAGGCGTCAAAGGCGCTGCTCATCGCATCGAGGCGGACGCCCTGGCCGGCGCGCGCCGTGAAGGTCCAGCGATCCTCGAGCCCCCGCGCGCCGCGTGCGTCCCCTTGCTCGAGGCGTCCCTCCCTGCTCTCTCCCGCCGCGATCACCGCCGCGGCGCCTGGCTCCGCGAAGTCGCCCGTGTCCACCTGCAGCGTGACCTGGTACGCGCCGGTGGCCGGCTCGTCCCCGAAGCTCGTGGCGAGCACCGTGTACCGCCCCGCGCCGGAGGCCCGGAGGGCCACCTCGGCATCCCGCCCTCCGGCGCCGTCGTCGTTGCCGGCCAGCACCCTGCCATCCGGAGAAAGCACCACGAGGTAGCTGTCCAGATCGCTCGAGCGCATGTCCACGCTCAGCCGCGCGCCCGCGGGAGCGGTCACGAGCCAGCGGTCCTGATAGGGGCCGTCGGCCGAGACTTCGTCTCCGGGCTCGAGCACACCGTCCTTCGTCTCACCGACCGCGATGGCAGCGCTCTGACCCGGCCCTGCCGCCGCGGGGACCTCCCAACCCGCCACCGTCAGCGTGTACGCGCCTTTCGCGGAATCCCCGGTGGCCGTGGCGACGACGTGATACGTGCCGTCGCGGGGCAGCACGGCGTGGAGCCTGGCGTTCTGGCCCTCCCCCGAGTCGTCGTCGGAGCCCATCATCCGCCCGTCCGCATCGCGGAGAATCAGATACGCGTCGAAGTCGGACGACACGAGGTCAATGACGATCCGCTGCCCGGCTTTGCCTTCCAGCGTCCACATCTGGTATCGAGCGCGGCGGCTGCGCAGCAGCGGATCGGCCGAGGTGAGCGAGTCGGACACGGACTGGCCGACGGCAATCGTCCGCACCGGCTGCGCGCCGGCGCGGGGCGCCAGCAGTGCGGTCAGCATCGGCACGATCCACCACGAACGGCTGGACATTGGGATGCGCCTCAGCGGGAGGTGAAAGGGCACGCTAACCTCGTTTCCGCCGGGCCGGAAGACAGGCGCCCGGGCCCCGGCACAAGCCGGAGCCCGGGCGTCGTCGTTACGGCCCGCTAGTGCTTGCCCGTCATTTCATCGGCCAGCGCTCCGGCGTCGTACACCTTCCGCAGTGCCTCGATGATTGCACGCGAATCCACCCAGACAGCACGGCCGCGCGCCTCTGTGAAGACGAACCGCCACGGCAGGCTCTCCATGTTGCCGTCGAAGATGAGGCCCACGACCTCGCCGTCCCTGTTGATCACCGGGCTTCCCGAGTTCCCCCCGATGAGGTCGTTGGTCGAGGCGGCGTCCAGCGGCGTCGAGAGGTTCAGCGAATCCCGCCGCTGCACCCAACGGGGCGGGAGGTCGAATGGCGACCGTCCGGCGAACCCGAGGCTGCGATCGTACAGGCCGAAGAAGGTCGTATACGGCTGCGCCGTCGTCCCGTTGTAGGGATAGCTCTGCACCACGCCGTCCGAGATGCGCAGGCTGCCATTTCCATCCGGGGCCACGCCCGTGCCGAACACCGCGAGCATGGCGCGCGCGATCCGCTCGTCGTTCGGTACTTCGCGGTTCAGCAACTCGGTCCAACGCCGGTCAATGTCGCGCTGCAGCGGGTCAATCACCCGCGCCAGGGCGATGAAGGGATCTGTCGAAGCCGTGACCGCCGCCGATCCGCCCTGCGCCAACGCCCGACGTTGGTCGGCGGTGAGGATCTGCGATCCCTGCACCATTGCCCGGGCCGCCTCACCGGGCGAGCGGCCGCCCAGCGCTGCGCGTACAACCGGGTCATTGGGCGGAAGCTCTTCCTGCATCGCGGCCAGATATGCCGCAAGAAGACCGGTCTCGAGCACGGTATCCACAGGTGCCGGGTTGTAGAGCATGCGCTCGAGCTGTGGGCGGGCCGCGGCCCGATACTGCGGCAAGCGCGCGGAGTCAGGTTTGGCGCCCTCCACCCCGAGCCGGACGATAGCTGAGGCGTAGTTGAGAAGTCGCGACCCGTAGGCGGCGAAGGAGTAATAGCGATTCTTGACGTCGAGCCCGGCCAGCTCGCGCCGGATCGGCGTCACCTTGTCCCAAGCGTCGCCGTAGAGCCGACGCCATTCGGGGTTCGCGTTCACGCGGGCCCGGAAGTCGCGCTCCCATTCCCGCTTGTGCGCCATGATCTGGGGATCCTGCAGGGTCTGGAGGTACACGATGGACCGCTTCTGATCGTTGGCGACGCCGAACACCGCGTTGCGCAGCGCGGCGGCCCGCTCCGGGCTCGTCGCCCCCACCGTGCGGTACACGTCGAGCAGACGGCGGTAGCGAGCCAGCGTCGCTGGCAGCTGCACGTCGCGCAGGAATTCCAGGTACGCAATCGTGTTGAGACGATTGGTGCCTCCAGGCGTGCCGACGACGAAGACGAGGTCGCCTTCCTGGGATCCATTCGGGCTCCACCGGAAATAGTGCTCGATGTGCGCCGGCTGGTCGTTCACGTATGCGCGGACGATGGAGAGATCCAGGTCGTGGCGCGGGTAGACGAAGTTGTCCGGATCGCCGCCGAAGAACGCGATCTGGCCCTCCGGCGCGAACACGAGCCGCAGATCCGAGTAGCGGTGGAAACGGTACAACTTGTACTGCCCCCCGCGGTACATCACGACGACCCGGCAGCGGATGTCGGCTGCGCCCCCGGCGCAGCGTTGCTCCAAGCGGCTGATCGCCTCATTCCGAAGCGCTGCCGCACGCTCCGATGTCGCGCCCGCGGGCACCGCTGCCGCCACACTGTCCGTGACGTCGGCGATGCCGAGCAGATCATCGAAGAACATTCCGGGGCAGGCCCGTTCCTCGGCGCGAGTCTTGGCATAGAAGCCGTTCGTGAGAGGATCCTCGCCAGGCCGAGCCGAGCCATCGATGCATCCGCGCGAACAGTGGTGGTTCGTCAGAATCAGGCCATCGGGTGACACGAAGGATGCGGTGCAACCTCCGATGCTGCCCGCCGACAGGCGGGCGTGATCAATCCACTCCTGAGCTGGGCGGAAGTTGTAGCGCCGCGCCCAGTAGTCGAGCGGCGGGGCGTCGAAGGTCCACATCTTCCCGGTCTCAAGTCCCGGGTACTCCTGCGGCGCGGCTTCCTGCGCCCGCACGGACGAGGCCGCCGCGAGAGTGAGGGAGGCAACCAGCACGAACGCCAGGCGTAGACGCTGCATAGAGGAATCTCCGGTGAAGGCCGGACACGGAAACGACGCCTGCGGTAGTAGCAATTTCCGTACGCAGCCGCAAGCGGAAGTGTTGCGCCCGGCTTTTCGAGGAGGCTAGTGCTGCTGCAGGCTGCCCTTCAACTGCGCCGGCGAGAGAGGCTCCGACACCCAAACGGCGCCATCGGGGAACGCGGCGACCTTCCGCAACCCGAGCAACCCGGCCAACGAGTCGGGTGCGATCATCCGGTCGTAGTCCGTAGAGAACCCCACGATCAGGGACCGGCGTGCGTGGAGGGCGTGGTCGAACTCGGTTACCACGTCCTGGGTCGCATCTGTGGGGAGTTCGTGCGAAGCCCGGTGAGTCGCGAAGTACACCGCAGCCGGGTCATTGGAGAAGATCTCGAATCCGCGACCCTCGGCTCGCAGCCACGCGGCGAGCCGGGAGCCGCGCCACGCGTCGCCGGCGTAGCCCCAGCCCCCGTCCCTGGCGTCCTCGATGGCCCGGACGGTGGCGAAGCCCGACGCGGTGAGCCACAGGACGGTGCAAGTCACGGCGACCAGACGCAACGGACGAGCCCAGGCGCGCCAGCACGAGCCCAGCGCTGCGACGGCGGCGATGTCGGCGAGGAAGATGACCGGAGAGAGCATGCGGTCGTCGAACGGAATGGAATCGAAGACGAACAGCCGCGAAGCCAGCACGAACGCGGCGTAGCAGGCGGCGAGGAGCCCCGCCGCGAGCAGCAGTGACCGCGCGGGTGAGGTCGGTTCGGGCCGGCCCGGCCGCCCCGACGCGGCGTCCAGCAGCAGCGCAATGCCGGCGCCGGCGACCATCGCCGCGAGCAGCACTCCGCCAAACCTCGGCGGCACCAGCGGCGCGAGCCACGCCACTACCGTCACGCCCGCCTCGCGCAGGGTCGGCCCCAGATCGGCGTGCAGCCCGATTCCGCGTGCACCCCCCGACTCCAGCAGGGAGCGCAGCATCACCGCAGCCGACAGCAGCGCGGTCGGAAGAGCCGCGAGCGCCGCACGCCGCACCCGCTCCCGCAGGCTCCCATGAAGCCCGAACGCCCAGAGGACCGCAGCGCCCCCGGCGGGGACTGCCGCGTACCGGACCAGTCCGGCCGCAGCGGCCGCGACACCGTAGAGGAGCGGCCGCTTCGAGAACACCATCAACGCCAGCGTGGCGGCGAGCAGGGCAAGACAGAGCGGCTCGCTCAGCACCCGGGCGTGATCCAAGGCCAGCGCCGGCGTCGCAAGCAACGCCGCGCCGGCAAGAGCCCCCGCGCCGGGTCCCGTGACCGCGGCCACGATCCAGACGGCCAGCGCTACGGCCGCGAAGGCCGACACCGCCTCCACGCCGCGCGCCGCCTGCTCGGGCCGCGCCCCAAGTGCGACCGGGATGGCGATGACGATCGGAAAGCCCGGCGGAAAATGGCGCAGCGCCGACGTACTGTCGGGGTCCGACCAGTCGGCCATGGGGATGCGCAGCGAGCCCTGCCGCACCAGCGACTCGGCCGCTCCCAGGTACGACATCGAATCGGGGTCGAGACCCGGGCCGGGAGGCTCGGTAATGGCCAGCACACCGAAGCAGGCGGCGGCGCCGAACAGGGCCGCCAGGACTGAGCGCCACACGCGCAGCAATGTACTATTTAGCGCCATGCGCGCGATGCTCCTCGAGGCCGCGCGGCAGCCGCTGCGCGAGGCGAGAGTGCCGGTGCCCGTCCCCGGGCCTCATCAGGTCCTGCTCCGGGTGGCCGCGTGCGGGGTGTGCCGCACCGACCTGCACGTCGCCGACGGCGAGCTGCCCGAGCCCAAGCTCCCACTCATCCTCGGCCATGAGATCGTAGGCGAAGTCGTCGCCCGGGGCCCCGACGCCGAGCGCTTCACCGAAGGCGCACGGGTGGGCGTGCCGTGGCTGGGGTGGACCTGCGGCGCCTGCCGTTTCTGCCGGTCCGGGCGCGAGAACCTGTGCTCGGGCGCGCGCTTCACCGGCTACCACCTCGACGGCGGCTACGCCGAGTACACGGTGGCCGACGAGCGCTACTGCTTAGCCCTCCCCCCGGAGCTGCGCGCCCCCGACGCGGCGCCGCTCCTCTGCGCCGGCCTCATCGGTTACCGGTCCCTGATCGCGGCGGGGGATCACGCCGAGCGCCTGGGGCTGTACGGGTTCGGTGCCGCCGCGCACATCGTTGCCCAGATCGCACGCGAGCAGGGAAGGCGGGTCTTCGCCTTCACGCGAGCGGGCGATGCCGCGGCCCAGGGCTTCGCCCGCGAGCTCGGAGCCGTCTGGGCCGGCGCGTCCGACGCGCTGCCCCCCGAGCCGCTGGACGCGGCAATTATCTTTGCCCCCGTCGGGGCGCTGGTCCCCGCGGCACTGCGCGCGGTTGACCGCGGCGGGACGGTGGTGTGCGCCGGCATTCACATGAGCGACATTCCCCAGTTCCCCTACGAGATTCTGTGGGGCGAGCGGACCGTCCGCTCGGTCGCCAATCTCACGCGCCGCGACGGCGAAGAGCTTCTGGCACTGGCACCCCGATTGCGGGTGCGAACCGAGGTGGAGCTGTACCCGCTGAGCCGCGCCGCCCAGGCCCTCGAGCAGCTCCGCGCGGGACGCGTGCGCGGGGCGGCGGTCCTCGTGATGGAGGGAACCGAAGCTGGATGACGGCACACCTGCGCCCCCTGCTGCTGGGGCTCGGCGTCCTCGCGGGAGCGAGTGCGATCGCCAGGGCCCAGGAGCCGCCCCCGTTTCCCCGGACAGCCGAAGCGCTGCGGGTCTTCCTCGACTGCCGCACCACCTACTGCGATTTCGACTACGTCCGCACCGAGGCCAACTTCGTCAACTACGTCCGCGATCCCGTGGACGCGCAGATCTTCGTGCTCGTCACCACCCAGTACACCGGCGGCGGCGGCACGCAGTTCACGGTGAATCTGCTCGGCCGGCAGGACTTCACCGGACGCAACGACACCCTGTTCTACGTCTCGGGCCGGACCGACACGTACGACGAGGTGCGGCGCGGACTGACGCAGACTCTGAAGCTCGGCTTGGTGCGGTACGCCGCCCGCTCGGTGCTGGCGGAGCGGATCCAGATCACCTACGCGGCGCCGCCCGGCCAGGCCGACGGCGACCGGCAGCGGCGCGACCCCTGGGACTACTGGGTCTTCAGTACCGGAATGAGCGGCAACTTCAGCGGCGAGCAGTCGCGGCTCACGACCTCGCTCTACGGTTCAGTCTCGGCCAACCGCACCACCGAGAAATGGAAGCTCAGCTTCGGACTCAGCGCGCAGTACAGCCACACGGTGCAGAACATCGCCGTCGACACCAGCGTGGCCACCGATACCCACAGCGAGAGCTTCGGCAGCCTGACCGTCCGGAGTCTGGGCGACCACTGGGCGGCCGGCCTGCGCACGTCGATCTCCGCGTCCACGTACTACAACCAGAGCATCGACGTCCGCCTGCTGCCGGCCATCGAGTACAACGTCTTCCCGTACTCCGAGGCCACGCGGCACACGCTCACCGTCCAGTACGCTCTCGGGATGGACGCCGTGCGCTACCGCGAGGAGACGATCTACGACCGGACCGGCCAGGTCGTGCCGCTGCACACCGTGCGCGCGCTGTACAACACGAGCCAGCCCTGGGGTGCGGCGAACGCGTCGGTATCGGGCTCGCAGTACTTGAGCGACCTGAGCAAGATGAGCCTGGGTATCGCGGGAAACCTCGACTTCCGCGTCTTCCGGGGGCTCTCGCTCGGGGTGCACGCGAGCGTCTCGTTCATCCACGACCAGCTCTACCTGCCCAAGGCGGGAGCCACTTCGCAGGAGGTGTTGCTGAACCTGCGGCAGCTGGCGACGTCGTACAGCTACTACACCGCGATCGGGTTCAGCTACACGTTCGGATCCATCTACAACAACGTCGTCAATCCGCGCTTCCAGTAACGGTGGCTGCGAGCGTCACCCGAGGAGGCTCTTGAGGAGCAGCGCGAGGACGAGGAGCGCGACCAGTACGTAGGTGCGGTCGCGCTCGAAGGCGAAGGCGACGCCTGCGATCGCCACTCGCGCAATGGGCGTCGCCACCAGCAGCAGCAGCCCAAGCTGTATGATGCCGCGCTCGTCCAGCGCGAACGCACTCCGGACGATTCCCGTCAAACTCCGCAGGGTGGCGGGCTGCCCGCGGAATACGTGGTAGTCGGGGACCGCGGCGCCGTGTCTCGCCAGGTACGCGATTCCGCCAGTCAGGACGACTGCCGCCGCCAGCAGCACGCCGACCCGCAACAGCGTACCCACCGCCTGCTGCAGCCGGGGGTCGCGCGGCGGGATCGTGGGGTCGAGTTCGACCATCCTACAACTCCCCCGCGATTCCGTGGTAGATCATCTCGAGCGCGAGCACCACGATGACCAGGGCGAACAGGATGCGGAGCTGGCGGGTCGGAATGCGAAACAGAAGCCGGGCCCCCACCATGGAGCCCGCCAGCACTCCCAGCATCACCGGCATCGCGAGGTCCGGCACCACGTAACCCCGGCGCAGGTAGATCCCCGCGCTTGCCGCCGCCGTCACGCCGATCATGAAGTTGCTCGTGGCCGTTGACACCTTGAACGGCATCAACATCACCTGGTCCATCGCCAATACCTTGACCGCGCCGGACCCGATCCCCAGCAACCCGGAAAGCACCCCCGCCAGCCACATCAACGCAAAGCCACCAGGCACGCGGCGCACCCGGTAGCGCATCTCCCCACCCTCGGTCGGGAAGGTGGAGTCGAGCCTGAGCCGCGCCGCCAGCGGGTCGGGCGCCATGTTGGCCGTCAGGTGGTCGGGCCGATGCCGGCTGGCCAGGTACGCGGATTGAATGAGGACCAGGCCAAAGATCACCGCGATGACGTTCGCGGGGATCACCGCGACGAGGGTCGCACCGACGAGCGCGCCCACGGTCGTCGCGATCTCGAGCAGCATCCCGATCCGGAGGTTCGTGAACCCCTCCTTAACGTACGCCGCCGCCGCTCCCGAGCTGGTCGCGATTATCGAGACCAGCGAGGCGCCGATCGCGTAGCGGATGTCGGCCCCGAAGACGAGCGTGAGGAGCGGGACGATGACGACACCGCCGCCGAGGCCGGTGAGGGACCCGAGAAAGCCGGCGCAGAACGAGGCCGCGGCGACAATGCCGCTGAACGCGAGGGTGTTCAAGTCGAGGCTCGGGGGTGTACACTAACCAGCAACCGGGAGAGGCGCGAATGGCGGAAGTGCGGGACATCGAGGACGTCCTGATCGTCGGCGCCGGGCCGATCGGCCTGGCGTGCGCCATCTCGGCCAAGCGCCGCGGGCTCGACGCCCTGCTGATTGACGCAGGCGCACTGGTGAACTCGATCGTGCACTATCCCGTCGGGATGACCTTCTTCACCACGCCGGACCTGCTGGAGATCGGCGGACACCCGCTCGCCTGCGCCGGTCAGAAGCCGACCAGGGAGGAAGCGCTCAAGTACTACCGCGGCGTGGCGCGCTCGGAGGCGCTGCGCGTCCGTACCTACACACGGCTGGTGGGCGCCGCGGCGGCAGCCGGCGGCGTCCGGTGCGATCTGGAGTCGGCTTCCGGTTCCGCTCACGTGATGTGCCGCCGGCTGGTGCTCGCCACCGGGTACTACGACCACTTCAACCCGCTCGGCGTGAGCGGCGAGGAGCTGCCGCACGTGAGCCACCGGTTCGACGAGGCCCACCGCTCCTTCGGACTGGACGTGGTCGTCGTGGGCGGGAAGAACTCGGCCATCGAGGCTGCGCTGGAGCTGTTCCGTTCCGGGGCGCGCGTCACGCTGGTCTACCGGCGCGAGGCCTTCCGCCCCACCGTCAAGTACTGGCTCAAGCCCGACGTCGAGAACCGGATCAAAGCCGGGGAGATCGCGGTCCGCTTCAGCGCCGAGGTGCTCCGCATCGAGCCGCGCCATGTCGTCGTGCGGCTCGCCGACGGGCGCGAAGAGCGGCTCGCCGCCGACCGCGTGTACGCGCTGACCGGCTACCACCCCGACTTCGACCTCTTCCGGAGGATCGGGATCGCGCTGGACGAGGACACCGCGCGCCCGCGCTGCAACCCGGAGACCCTCGAGACCAACGTCCCCGGAGTCTACATGGCGGGGAGCATCACCGCGGGACGCGCGACGTCCGAAGTCTTCATCGAGAACGGGAGATTCGACGGCGAGCGGATCTTCGGAGGCGCCGGCGCGAAACCGGCACCTCCGCCCGGCGTAGGGGGAAGGGGCTAGCAGGCACCCAACCGCCGGAGGTTGCCGTGAGCAGGGCACTTCGTCCGCTCCTCGCCGCCGCAGCGCTCGCCGTTCTTCCCTGCGCGCTTTGGGCACAAGACACCACGGACACCGACGAGACGCCTGGCCACTGGAGCCTCGACCTCCCGATCCGCGGCTACGGCATCTCCTTCGGCAATTCGGCCCGCTTCACCGGCCTGCGATTCAACTGGTCGGACGCGGGGCTCGATCGGATCAACGGCATCAACATCACGCTCTGGAAGCCGGAGAAGCCGATCAGCGGTACCGTGACCGGGCTGGCGATCGGACTCGCCGGCCCCGCCGCTGCCGAGCTCAGCGGAGTGATGATCGGCCTGGGCGGCGTCGTGGCAGAGTACCGGATGCGGGGCGTGGCCATCGGCGGGCTGGGCGTGGTGTCGCAGGGCAGGATCGACGGGATCAGTATCGCGGGCCTGGGCGTGGTCGCTCAGGGTTCCATGCGTGGCCTCAGCCTCTCCGGCCTCGGCGTCGTGTCGCAGGGCAGTCTGACCGGCCTCGCTGTCTCGGGCCTCGGGACCGTGTCGGAGGGAAACTTGCACGGCTTGAGCGTCAGCGGCCTCGCGTCCGTCGCACAGGGCGACGTCTGGGGCGCGCACGTGGCCGGGATCGCCGTGGTCGCCCAGGGCGACATCCGGGGCCTTTCCGTCAGCGGCGTCGGAACGGTGGCTCAGGGCAGAATCGCCGGCATCACGGTGAGCGGCGTGGCCGTCGTGGCGCAGGGGGGCATCACCGGCTTCTCCGCCGCCACCGTGGCCGTGGTCAGCGAAGGCCTGGTGAAGGGCATCACGGTCGCCGGCTACAAGGTGAGGACCCACCGGGTCTCCGGACTCACCATCGCCGGGATCAATCTCAAGACTGACGAAATGTCCGGCCTGTCGGTGAGCGTCTTCAACCAGGTCCGCCGGCTTCAGGCGGGCATCTCCATCGGGCTGCTCAACTTCGCTCGCCAGCTCAAGGGGATTCAGATCGGCCTGATCAACATCGCCCGGAACAACTCGCCGCCCTTCCGCGTGCTGCCCATCCTCAACGCGCATTTCGACTGAGACCGGCGCGCCGACGCTCCATGGCGCTCAGAAGAGGTGCGTGACCAGCCGCGCGACCCAGGAAACGATGGACAGCGGAACCGGCAGCAACGTCAGGCCGACGGCGAAGCTGAGCCCCTGGCGGAAGAGCGCGGGCCCCGCGAGCGGCGCCTCCTCTCCCCACACAACACGCATCCCCACCTCGGTCAGCCATCCCATCGAGTAGCCCACGTTCGCCAGGACCCCGTAGACGAGCACGCCCCCCCACCACCTGAAACCGAGTCCCGGGGGCTTCGGCGGGAGACTGCTGAGGAGCGCCATGAACGTGAGCGACACCACGCCCGCCCCGCCCACGAACACGTTGTATGTGAGGCGTCGGGACTCCCACCATCGGAGCAGCGTCCAGGGGGTACGGCGGTAGTCGGGAAGCGGAAAGAGCATTCGGGTCAGGGCGGTCACGGTCGGCTCCATTGCTGACTCCCCTCCACTATGGCACGGCAACTCTGAATTAGCAAGTACTTTGCATGGCAAAGGCACTAGCCGTCTGGAGCGGGAGCATCTAGCCTGCTCAGGTTCCGCACAGAGGATGGAGGCAGGTGACGCGACCCGGCTGGGTCAGCGACGAAGAAATCCGGGACCTCGGATTTGGATCGGTCGTGGCGCGGGAGAGCCGGCAGCGGCTCCTGAACCGCGACGGCTCGTTCAACGTCGCTCGGAAGGGACTGAGGCTCAGCACGTCCTTGAGCCTCTACCACACCCTGCTGACCACCACCTGGACGCGCTTCGTGGCGCTGATCGTGGTGTCGTACATCCTCATCAACGCGGGTTTCGCGCT
>Ga0326726_10000643_pt1 | contig 31889 bp, 30 predicted proteins | sample MHFenrmetagenome_2_FD_207603 | JGI IMG/M metagenome (GOLD analysis project Ga0326726, IMG submission 207603) | Lab enriched peat soil microbial communities from Michigan Hollow, Ithaca, NY, United States - MHF15MN | ecosystem: Environmental > Terrestrial > Soil > Wetlands > Peat | place: USA...
CAATGGACGACTTCTCCATCCGAACGCTGTTGCGAGCAAGTTTGAAGAGATCGAAGATCGTCTAACGGAAATCGACAAAGAGCGTTCTGAGCGTAATACTGCGGGCGGGATCGGCATCTTCGGCTTCGGCTCAGCGCTGGCAATGATCCTGTCGTGGTCCAGAAACGGCAGCATCCTGTATTGCATCGGGCACGGTTTAGCTAGTTGGATTTACGTAATCTATTTTGCAGTCACCCGTGTGCGGTCTTAGACTTCGACTTCTTTCCCCGCAACTCTTCTCTCGGCAACGGCGGCGTCTTCAGCATCTGTCTGAGCAGAGCGTCAAACTTCTTTTTCTCAACCATGATCGGTTTTGCCATCTGACGATTTTACTCTGACAGATCGTTGAATACCGGACGAGGAGTCCCGGAAGGCAACCATTTGGCCGCTTTTTTATCTGTTTCTTTATAAGCGTCTTTCGCTTGGACAAAAGTTTGTGCCAGTTGGAAGAGTTGGTCTGTGACAAATTCTCGGCCCTTGGTGATCTTCTTGGGATCGTTTCGAAGATCACTGGCGAGCCTCATCAGTTTCGTACTCACGTCATCGACTTCATCATCTAATAGGTAAAATGCCCGCTCTGCATCCGTACGTTGTCGCAACGCCCGACCGATTACTTCATCTTCGCGCTCTTGACTCATAAAGTAACTCCTTAAAAGAAGTTTACTATCTATATACCCTCTGTCAAGAGATTTATTTATAGATGAGTACATAGGCTCTAGTTGTATCTTGATTCAATGTTCCACATGTACTGGGCCTTCGTCTGTAAAACGCCGGATTGCGGAAAGAAAGAATACGCGCTCTATGTCGGCGAAACATCAACCAGCGAGCCTTTTATCCCTTCCCTGCGACAAGTGAGTTTTGACTCTCACTGCGACCGTTGCGGCAAAGATCACACATACACGGATCACGATCTAAAACTATCCCCGGTGGCAACTCGTATTCCCAATTTCCGTCCACGCATCTAGCTACGACCGGGATATCGGGGCCGAGGATTCGGACGTTGTAGATGTGGGCGGGGTGTTCTTCCGGGTTATCCTCAGTCAAAGACATAATTGTTACAATACTTTGGCCCACCCTGTCCCATTCTCCCTATTCGAACTGCTATCCTATATCCAGAAAGTGAATATCAGGCGCGGGCTACGAGCTCGCGCCTTTTTCTTTGTTTGGGCGTGCCGGCCACCGGCAAGTGCGGGGACGCGATCACGGGTTTCCCAGTCGCCTTAAATTTTGCCCAGGAAAACTCGAAACGGCTGCAGCTCTAAAGGACACGGCTTTCAGGAGCCTGTCCCGTGAGCAGTCGAAGGTTGTTGCCGGCGCGGTTTGAGAAAACGCCCGGCGCATCCGAAATGCGTGCCCTACCCACGCCGGTCGAGCGCACCTGAAATGTGCGCTCCCCGGAAGAAGAAGCGCGGGCCCATCGCTGCGCCTCTTTAGTTGGGGCCATGGAAAACAGCGCGGAAGTTCCTGCCGGGCAACGCGCCGGCCGGGACAGAAAAGGTAAGCCACAGAAAGGCACTGATAAACAGCGGGGAGAGTTGGCCGAGATGCACTTCATGCTCAAGGCCGCCGGCCTGGGATTCGGTGTCGCCAAGCCCTGGGGGGAGAGCGAACGCTACGACTTCGTACTGGATACGGGGCGAGGGCGATTTTGCCGCGTACAGGTGAAGTCCACGTATGTCACGCGCGCCCATGCGTATTCAGTGCATGCTTACGGAAACAGAGGAGATAACAAAAGGAAGGCATACACATCGGAAGAAATTGATTTCCTGGTCGCGTATATTGTCGCGGAAGATGCGTGGTATGTGGTTCCAGTCGCGGCCTTTGCGCCACGCCACAAACTGACGCTCTATCCTTCCGGTTGCCTGAAGAAAAATGGCGGTCGCTACGAAAAATATCGTGAGGCTTGGGAGTCCATGAAAGAAGAACCTGGCGATCGGGATCTCGCCAGCTCACGAGTCTTAGGGTATCTGCTTCCAAGATAAATGTGGGCGCGAGCGTCCCGCTCGTGCGGCGGCGCGCAACGGTTGCCGAGCTTCGCTCGGCCGGGCGGACGAGGCGTCCGCCCCTACGTGGTTATTCCAGGCCCAGGTCTTTCCACTTCTTGTCCACCAGGGCTTTGGTCTTTTCGTCCATCAGAATTTCGTCAGGCCAGGGGCGACTGAAGCCTTCGCTGGGCCATTTGCGGGTGGCGTCAATGCCCATCTTTGAGCCGTAGTTGGGCAGGCGCGAAGAGTGGTCCAGCGAATCTACCGGGCCCAAAGTGAATTGAATATCGCGCTCCGGGTCGATGTGGTTCAACACTTTCAACGTGACCTCGCCGATGTCCTGCACGTTCACGTCTTCATCGACCACGATGATGCATTTCGTGAACATGGCCTGGCCCAGCGACCAGATGGCGTTCATCACCTTGCGCGCCTGGCCGGGATAAGATTTGCGGATCGAGACCAGCATCAGGTTGTGGAAGATGCCTTCGACGGGAAGGTTGATGTCCACCAGTTCCGGAATGGTCAGCCGCATCAGCGGAAGAAAGATGCGCTCGACCGCCTTACCCATCCATCCGTCTTCCATGGGTGGCTTGCCCACGATGGTAGTCGAGTAAATAGGATTTTTGCGGTGCGTAATGCAGGACACGTGAAAGACAGGGTAAAGATCTTCGAGCGAGTAATAGCCCGTGTGGTCCCCGAAGGGGCCCTCGGTGCGGAGTTCGTCGAGGTGGACGTGGCCTTCGAGGACGATCTCTGCCGCGGCGGGAACCTCGAGGTCAAGCGTTTCGCACTTGACCAACTCAACCGGCTTCTGGCGCAGGAAACCGGCAATCAGATATTCCTCCACGTCGGGCGGCGCAGGAACGATCGCGGAAAAAGTAAGAGCGGGGTCGCTGCCGATGGCAACTGCGACCTCCATTTTGCCGCGAGGGCGGTCGCCCTCGATCAACATTGATCCGCCTGAAGTACGGGCCATGACATCGACCGCAGCGCTGGCACGGGCGGGGATACTCGCGCCAACATTGCTCTGGGCAGCTGAGCGGAGTGCCTCGCGGTAGTGTTCCGCCCCCTGTTTCTGGCGCTGCCAGTGCATGCCGGTGGTGCGCTCGTCGTAGATCTGCAAACGGTACATACCGACGTTGCGCTTGCCCGTCCTGGGGTCGCGCGAGACCACGCAGGGCAGCGTGATAAAACGGCCCGCGTCTTTGGGCCAGCATTGCAGGATGGGGAAATCGAACAGCGAGAAATTATCCCGCTTGATGACTTCCTTGCACGGGCCCGTGGCCACAGTCCTGGGAAAGAACTTCCCCATTTCCGCCAGCATAGGAAGCATTTTTACTTTGTCCAGAAATCCCTGCGGAGATTTCACGTCCATGAAAGCCCGGATGCGATCTGCGACTTGGTCGAGGGCATCAACCTCCAGAGCCAGGTTCATGCGGCGAGCGGATCCGAACTGATTGATGAGGACTTGTGCTCCGGGATGGCCCTTGACGTTTTTAAAAAGCAGCGCCGGCCCGCCGGGCTGCGCGGGCGGGACGCCCGTGCCTGCATTTTTACTCACGCGGTCGGTAATCTCGGTGATCTCGAGAATTGGATCCACTTCTGTGCGAATTGTCTTCAGTTCGCCGGCACGCTCCAGCGCCGCGATCCAATCTCGCAGATCTTCGTAGGCCAAAATCTTCCCCCGTTTGGAACTGGCAATTATACGGTAGAGAGGATGTTTGGCCGCTGGAAGCGTCGGAGAGGAATCAAGGGGAAGTCTGGAAGTGTATCGACGGTGTCATCCTGAGCGAGGCCGCCTCTTCGCTGGCGAAGAGGCGGTCGAGTCGAAGGACCCCTATACCCGAAAAGGAGCCGGCGTGTTTGGTTCCTGGGGCGCCAGGAATCTCCCAGGCGCAATCGTCATTGCCATCCAGATTCTTCGACTCAGTGACGTTTCCGCTTATTGCTATCCCGGATGACTCGTCAACCGGGGATGACAATTCCAAACTGACCACAGAGGAGACGTCCGTGAAAAATCCGCAGATCGAAAGCACTGATGCTACGTCGGGGCATGACCTGACACCGCCGCATGGACTCGATGAAATCATCGCCACGTTTGGAAACATCTACGAATATATCGGGACGGGCGGGCAGCTTGCTCCGCGCTGGCGGTCGGATTTCCTTGCAAAAACGAGCTTACCCTTCCCCTTGCGCCTCGCATGGGACCCTTCGCGCGTCATCACTCAGATGACGTGCCACCGCCTGATGACTGGCATTTTTGCTTCTGTCTTCGCCGCCATACAGAAAAACGCGCTTGAGTCTAAGGTTGTGAGCTTCGGCGGCTGTTTCGCTTTTCGTCCCCAACGCACCGGAAGCAAACTCTCCGCTCACAGTTGGGGCATCGCGATCGATCTCAACCCGGGGAGCAACCGGCAGGGATCGGCCGGCGACATGGACGCCAGGGTGGTCGAGTTTTTTAAAAATGCGGGATTTGAGTGGGGCGGTGACTGGAAGGGCAAGACTCGCGACCCCATGCATTTTCAATTCTGCACCGGTTATTAAATTCCTGCCACGACGGGCCACATTTTCCTCCTGGCGGCATCCAAGAAACTCAGCCAGTTTCGATTTGAACGGACTGTTCTTGAGGCAATGTGAGCAGTGCTATCCGCGAACTTAGAGTAGCGGATCTCGAGCAAGGCTGGAGTCTGGGTTTCAGAGAGTCTGGGTTCAGAAAGTCTGGGTTTCAGAAAGCCTGGTTTAGAGTCTGGTCTTAGAAAGTCAGTTTCTAGTCTTCAGTTCTCGGTTCTCAGATTATTGGCCTCGGAGCTTTGGGTTCAATATATAGTTCTTGGGCACGATCCAGACATCGAGGTGGGTGAGTGAAGCGACGCGTGGTAATCACGGGCATGGGAGCAGTGAGCCCCAACGGCGTGGGGAACGCAGCGTTCTCGGATGCCATTCTCCAGGGGCGAAGCGGCATTCGGCGGATCACGCGCTTCGATCCCTCTGAAATTCAGGTACAGATCGCTGGCGAAGTGCCCAACTTCGACGAGTTGGCCTGGGTGGAAAAGCGGGAACGAAAACATGTGTCCCGGGTTTTGCCGTTGGCCCTGGCGGCTGCGACTGAAGCCTTGCACACGGCGGGAATCGACGCCGCTTCCTTGCCGGTCGAACAGAAGCGGCGCTTCGGCGTGATTTTGGGGTCGGGCGGAGGATCCCAGGAATTTACCGAAGAACAGTACCGATTGTTTTTTCACGAGCAATACAAGCAGATGAGTCTGTTCTGCGTGCCCACCGGCGTCATGGGAACTTTGTCGAGCGAACTTAGCGTGCGCTTCGGGTTGAGGGGGCCCAGTCACGTGGTGACCACCGGTTGCACTTCCTCCACCGACGGCTTCGGATATTCGGTACGGCAAATCCAGTCTGGGAGGCTTGATCTGGTGTTGAGCGGCGGGGCCGACGCACCCATCTCACTGGGCATCGTCAAAGGGTTCATCCTGATGAAAATTCTGACCGATTCTTGGAACCACGCGCCGGAGCGCGGGTCGCGACCGTTTTCCGTGGACCGGGACGGCTTCGTGGTAGCGGAAGGATCGTGGATGTTTGTGCTGGAAGAATATGAGCATGCACGCGCGCGCGGAGCCAAGATGCTGGCGGAGATTGCAGGGTATGGTTCGACCTGCGAAGCGTTTCATCGGGTGCGGTTGCAGGAATGCGGCGAGGAACCGGCGAGGGCGATTGGCCTGGCCATGAAAGAGGCAGGGATCGGGGCGAATGACGTGCACTACGTGAATCTGCACGGAACCTCGACCCAGTTGAACGATCGCATCGAGACTCGGGCGTTAAAACTGGTGCTGGGCGAACACGCGCCGCGGGTGCCGATGTCCGCTTTGAAGTCGCAGATCGGGCATCCCCAGGGAGCGTGCGGAGCGGCGGGAGTGGCAGCCACGATTGTCGCCATGCAGAATGGGCAGATTCCGCCGACTATCAACCTGGAGACGCGAGACCCGGAATGCGATCTCGACTACGTTCCGGATGTCGGGCGCAAGAAGGCAATTGAGCATGCGGTGTGCAATTGCATTGCGTTTGGATCGAAGAACTCGGCGCTGGTGTTGCGGAATTGTGCGTAGAGCGGTGAGTGGTCGTTCGCCGTTGGTCGTTGGCCAATTAAAGACTCACTACCGCCGGCCTGAGGGTTGGGCAAACGACGAACGACCAACGACCGCTATGACTCGATCAGATGGAGGACGGTGCCTTCGACTTTGGGCCAGGCGTTGGAGCGGGGATCGATCAGGTCAGAGTGTCCCGCAGTGGAGATTTCCAGATAGTGCACGTTTTCGCCGCGCTTTTTCTTTTGCTCGGTGTAGTTGCGGCTGATGAACGGGGGTACGGTGTCATCGGCGGCGCCGTGAATCAGCCATTGCGTGGCTGAGGAAATTTTGAGTTGCAGGGGATCGGCTTCGCGGTAGTGCTCGGGAACGCGGCTGGGCTCACCGCCGAGGAAATCTACCACCGCGTTGTCGCTCAGATGAAGTTCCCAAGCCTGCTGCAAATCCACCACGCCCGCCAGGGAAACCACGCGCTTGACCGTGGGTTCGTGCCCGGCCAGACACAGTGCCAGTTGCCCTCCTGCGGAGTGGCCCATCACCAGCATCTTCGAGAGATCCAGATGGTAGCGTTGCGCGATTTGTGAGGGGAAGCGGTAGGCGCTACGCACGTCTTCGAAGGTGCCCGGCCACCCTCCTCCCGGGTTACCCACGCGGCGATACTCCACATTCCAGGTTGCCAGCCCCTTGGCGCTGAGCGCCGCGCACAGGTGTCCGGCGTGCTTCAGATCGTATTTCGCGCGCCAGTAGCCGCCATGAATATTCAGCACCAGCGGGAAGGAACCGGGGCCCTTGGGCACACGCAGCTCGCCGAATTGATTGGGGTCAGAGCCGTAGGGCAAGCGTGCGTCGGCTGGGGGCGGTGGGAGCGTGAGGATATCGTCTGCGGCCATGTAATACGCAGTCTCGAGCCGGCCTCAGGGACTGGCTTGAAGGTCCAGTTCCCGGTTTTCAGTTCTTAGTTCTTAGTTGCCTTTGAGCTTGAGTTTGGATTTGTTTTCTTCGAGAAACTCTCGAAGTTTGTCGGAGGCTTCGAGCAGCCGGGTCCACTGTTCGTAATAGAGGGTCACGGGAAAACGGCCCAGGCCGTACACGCTGACGCCGCCTTTTTCGCTGACCCGGAATTCCAGGCTACCGCTGCGGCGCGGACCCTGCTTTTCCAGTTCGGACAGACGTGCCTTGAGTTCTTCATAAGTCGGTTCAGGCATGAAATTACCTCGGAGAATGTAAGGATAAATACATTGGAGCGGGAGACCGGGATCGAACCGGCGACATCCAGCTTGGGAAGCTGGCGTTCTACCGCTGAACTACTCCCGCTCACTTAACCGATTCAGGTTACCACTGCGGCGAATTGCGGGCAATGCAGCTATTCAATGGGCTCGACCAGGGTGACGGGCACGGAGCGGCGGTTGGGCAATTGCACGACCGTGATGGCCGCCAGCACGAAGACTATGCCTACGACTTGCAGCGGGCGCATCAGTTCGCCAAGCACGACGGCTGCGATCACGATGGAGAACACGGGCTCCAGGCAACTGACCACGATGGCGCGGGTGGGTTCGAGATGTTGCAGGCCGGCAAAGTAGAAAGCGAAGGGAGCCAGTACGGATATTAATGAGAACAGCAGCAGGAAGAGCCACTGGGCGGTGGAGTAGTGGGCGGCGATGAGCTTCCAGGGAGGGTTGAGCAGGAGCCAGAACAGGGAGGCGCTGCAGGTGGTGTACAGGAGCACGATCCAGCGGTCACGGCGGGCCAGAATGTCGTGTCCGCCGATGTTGTAGAAGGCGAATGAGAAGGCGGCGAGCAGGGCGGCGAAGAGGCCGATGGCGTCGAGCCGCAGTCCGCCGCCACCGAACACACCAATCACCAAAGCAATTCCTGTGACCGCTAGTCCGACCGCTGCGATCTGCTGCAGGGTCGGTTTTTGCAGTCTGCGCGCGACGGTGTAGAGCAAAACCCAGATCGGGGCTGTGTATTGCACGATGATCGCTGTGGCAACGTTCGTCCGTTGAATCGCGAGATAGTAGAAGTAGTTGGACGCGGCCACGCCCAGAATGCCGATCAGAAAGAGCTGGCCGAGGTCACGCGGGGGTAGGCGCAGGCTATGGCGTCCCCGGAACAGAACGAGGACGGGGAGCAGCACAAGGAAGGAAAACGTGGCGCGACCCTGGGAGAGAATCAAGGGATCGATGGCGTTGACTTGGTGGAGGCCGGGCAGACGGCCGGTGAAGGCGGCGCGGCCGAGCGTGGCCGAGACACCCCAGAAGAACGTGGCGGTGGCAATGTATAGATAGCCGCGGACGGGTTGGCGGGTTTCTGTGCGCAAGGTTGCAGATTACAACAAAACCGTTGCCGAGCTTCGCTCGGCCGGGCAGGTGGGACACCTGCCCCTACGTGGTTCGTGTCTAACTATCTCCGGTTGTCTGTTCTGGGTTCGGGGTGGATCAGGACGCGGAACAGTTCCGGGAACTCCCGCTTGAAGTGGATTTCGAGTTCGGTGGAGATATCGTGCACGCTAGATAGGAGCAGGTCGTCCGCCATGGTGCAATGGGCGGAGACGTAGATGCGTCCGCGCACGCGTTTGATCTGGATGTCGTGCATGTCCAGGATCTCGGGAGATTTGGCGGCGACAGCCTTCAGGCGCCGTTCGAGCTTGGCATCGTGCAAGAGCTCGTCGGCAGCCTCGATGGTTGCCGGTTCGCTTTCGATGTGAGTGAGGATTGACGAAATTTCAGGCACATCCTCACGAATTTCCGATTCGAGGACGGTAACGCGGTCGTGGGCTTCTTTCAGGCTGAGATTTTCGTCGAGTTCCAGGTGCTGCTCCACGTGCAGACGCCCGTGGAAATCCTGCACGCTGACGTCGTGCACATTGAAATTGTTGCGAGTGGCTACGGCACGAACTCGGTCGAAAATATTCTCCGTGCGCCAGGCACGAGGCACAGAGTGCACGATCACATCGGCGTCAGGCAGCACCCCATGGACAGCGCTGGTCACGGCCTCAGCCATCTGCTCGGAACGCTGGAAGGTAACATTGCGGGCCACGCCGACGGAGAGGTCGGCAAAGTAGCGGTTGCCGGCACGGCGAATGCGTACGCGGTCTACCTCGAGCAGGCCATCGACGGCGGAAACAGCGACGACAATCTGGTTTCGCACTCCGGCGGGAGCCGCGTCGAGCAGGGCGTCAACGGTCCTGCGGGCCAGGCGCGAGCTTACGTAAACGACCACGCCCGCCACGAAGAGCGCGGCCACGGGATCAGCGTCGCGCAGCCAGCCGATGCCGTAGATTCGTCCGAACAGGACCAGGAATAGGCCCAGAATGACGATACCGCTTGACCAGATGTCGGTGGAGAAGTGAAGCGCATCGGCCTCGAGCGCCTGGCTGTCATACTTGGCCGCGATCCTGCCTAAGGCGCGCGAACGCCAAAAATCCACAGCCATGGAGATGAACATCACGACGAAGGCAGCGATGCTGGGTTCGATTTCGACATGGTGAAAGAAGAGCCGCTTGACGGCTTCGTAGATGATCCAGATGCAGGTGAGCAGGAGCAGGCCGGTCTCGATGAAGGCGGAGAAGTTTTCCACCTTGCCATGGCCGTACTGGTGATCGGCGTCAGCGGGCTTGTCGGAGACTCGCACCGACATTAAAGTGATGATGGCAGCAACCAGATCGAGCACCGAATGCAAGGCTTCGGAAAGGATGCCCAGGCTCCCGGTGGTTACACCCACGATGATTTTCAGCGTGGTGATGGCCAAAGCCGCCACAACGGAGCTTCCGGCCACGGCACGCTTTTCGGCGCGCATGGACTCCGAACTGTAAACCGCGGGCGACCCCGACATAGCGGCATTATAGCTGTGGGGAGCGGGCGTCGAACCCCGGACGTCGGACGTCAGGCTTCAGCCGCCGGACCTCGGCTTTTCGACGTCGCTACGAGGGCTCCTGTCTGCCTCTCGCAGGTGGAGCAGGACATCGGGTCCGAGGTCTGACGTCTGAGGTGTGAGGTCCGACGCCTGGGTAGTGGGCTGTTTTGAACCGCCAAGTGCATCGGCATTCGGACCGCAGTACTGAGCGGCAATCCCGATCCTGACCGCATCAGCACGTCTTACGTGGAAAGGCAGAATCTCAGCCTCCGAATGAGTCTCCGGCGATTCACGCGCCTGACAAATGCTTTCTCAAAGAGGTATGATAATTCTTGTCACATGGTAGCAATCTACTACGCCTACTATAACTTCTGTCGCGTGCATCAGACCTTACGCGTGACACCGGCTATGGAAGCTGGGCTCTCGGATCACGTTTGGACTCTTGGGGAACTCGTCCGGGTACTTGAAATGCGACCTCTGGCAGCTTAAATGGAATTACCTTGAATCTGAGAGGCGTTTGGCTTATAAACGGGCCCCCAGCACTTCGGTAATGTTTTCTAGGCTAAGCATCAAGAGGATAATTCATGGCATCTATCACACCGCAAATGCCTGTTCGTACTAAAGCCGGAAATCGTCTGGAACTGTTGCTGTCAGCTCCAATGAACTCATGGATTGCCTTGTCCAAGGATGAGAGCAAGATAATCGCGATTGGCAAGACCTTCATGGAAGCAGATGCAACCGCGAAGCAGGCAGGTGAAAAAGACTATGTCCTAACAAGGACGCCGGACGCATGGCTGCGCCGGGCCTTGTATCCTGTCCGTTGAAGTATCCATACAAACAATCGCCGTTGCCCAACGGGGAAGTCGATCGGGTTCCTATTCTCTCCATCCAGGTCGCGCGCGGCTCCGTTTTGACTTCTCCGTTTGAGGCGATCATTGATTCAGGGTCAAGTGATTGTTTATTCCATGGAGACATCGCTAGGGCAGTCGGAATTACAGATATTACCTCTGGCATCCATAGCGTGACTGGAGGCGTAGTGGGTGAGGCTCAAATGGATCTGTATGCCCACGATATTCGGTTGCTTGTGGGTTCCGACAATTTCAAGATCACGGGACAATTTTCTGACCAGTTACCAATCGGCTGCCTACTAGGTAGGCCCGGGTTCTTCGACAAGTTTATCGTTACCTTCGATCCCACTGAGCCCAATCCTGGATTTGAGCTGGCAAGAATCCACAAGAAGAAGTAATTCCAAAACAGCCCACTACCGACGCCTGACGTGCGAGGTCCGGCCCCCGCTCTATGCTAGGATTCTCCGTGCACCTAAGCCTTTTAGCCTTGGAGGAATTCTGAATTGAGGACTCATTGGGGATGTGTATGTCTGTTGTTTTTGGTCACATTGGCCTGGGGACAGGCGGTTAAGCCGGCGGCCCGTCCGGCGCCGCCTAAGGGGGCTGCTACGTCGGCAACGCCGGCCGCCAAGATCGCGGCGGCGGACACCGTTGCTCCGGGCACGCCCGTGATTACGATTGCCGGGTTATGCGACAAGCCGGCGGCCTCCAAGGCGGCAGATTGCAGGACTGTGGTTACGCGTGCCGAATTCGAGCAACTGGTCGACACGGTGGCGCCCACCATCGCGCCGCCAGCACGAAAACAACTGGCGACCCAGTACGGCATGGCGCTGGTCATGGTCCACAAGGCGCACGAGATGGGTCTGGACCAGGGGCCGAAGTTTCAGGAACTCATGAAAGTGGCGCGGATCGGGGTGCTCACCAAGGAACTAAGCCAGAGCCTGCAGGACGAGGCAAGTCATGTCTCAGACCAGGAGATCGAAGCCTATTACCACAACAACGACACCGCGTTTCAAGAGATCGAACTGCAGCGAATCTTTGTGCCGCATCGCAAGCAGGTTGCAGAAGGCAAGGAGAAGCCTGCCGACGATGCAGCCAAGAAGCAACAGCAGGAATCCGAAGACGCCATGAAGAAACTGGCGGACGCGCTGCGGGCGCGGGCCGCGGCGGGAGAAGATTTCGACAAACTGCAGGACGAGGCCATAGCCGCGGCTGAGATGAAAGGCAAGCCTCCTACCAAGTTGGGGAAAGTGCGACGCACCAGCTTGCCGCCCGATCAAGCCGCGATTTTCAACTTGAAGCCGGGGGAGACCTCGCAACTGATCAGCACGCCCAACGGGTACCTGGTGTATAAGGTCGGAGAGAAAGACACGCTGCCTCTGGACAAAGTGCAAGCTGAAATCTCTTCCACCCTGCGCTCACAGCGCATGCAGGATGCCCTGCAGAAGATTCAGCAGTCAGCCACGCCGGAGTTGAACGAGAATTATTTTGCCGAAGGGCCGGCGACTGCGCCGCAAGCAGGTCCGTCCGTCGATGAGGGGGCGAAGCCGGTGGCGAAGGCTCCTGAGTCCGGTCCCAAATAGATGGGCGACGCGAAACCAACTGTAGTGGTCACGGGAATCTCAGGCAACCTGGGGAGCCGCCTGCTGCCGCACCTGGGCGAGTTCAACGTGATTGGCGTGGACGTGACCCCGCCGGTGGCCGATCTTCCGCTGCGCTTCGAGCGCATGGACCTGGGGGGAGAGGAGTCCTGCCGCCAGCTTTTCCTGCTCTTACGGGAATGCCGGGCGGAGGCGGTGGTGCATCTGGCCTTCGTGCTTGATCCGGTGCGCGCAGGTGTACTCGACGTTGATCGCATGTGGCACATCAACGTGGCCGGAACGGCGCGGGTGATGGAAGCGGTCACCGAGGCCAATCACGAAGAGACTGTGGTGCGGAAATTTATCTTTCCCAGCAGCGTTTCGGTGTACGGGCCGGACTTGTCTGGACCCGCGACGGAGGAACATCCGCTGGGCGCCCATACCCTGCCCTATGCGATTCACAAGATGGAATGCGACAAGGTGGTGCAACAGCGCGCCCCCGCGCTGCGAGGTTGCAGCGCGTATATGCTGCGTCCGCATATTTTTGCCGGAGCCAGCGTGCAGAATTACATGGTCGGCGCTTTTCGAGGCACGCCTGGCGGACGGAGCAATCGCGCGGCCAGCATGAGGAGCCGAGGCAAGCGTCTGCCCTGCATGTTACCGCGGGGACGGCAGTATCTGGAGAATCGCATCCAGTTCGTGCATGTCGATGACATGGCCCGGCTGATCACGCGGATACTGCAAAAGACGGAACCCGAGTCGCAACGCTTGACCGTGCTCAACGTGGCGGGGCGCGGCGAGCCCTTGACCTTTGAGCGCTGCATCGAGGTGGCCCAGGTCAAACTGTTGCGTCTGCCGGGAAAGTTGGCATTCAGGACGGTGTTGAAAATCCTGTGGCAGTTGGGAATCGTGGCCATCCCTCCCGAGGCGGCGCCTTACATGACCGGCGAATACATCATGAATACGGATCGCCTGCGGAAATTTCTGGGCGAGAATTATGAAGATGTGATTCGTTACACGATTGCGGATGCGTTTGCGGATTGCTTCAAGAGCGAGACGGCGGTGAAGGTGGAGGAGCCGGCGGCTGAGGTTTAGGGCTGCGGTGGGTCTGGAATGCGAGGGCGAGACGCCCTCGCGACAGCCGGCGGGACGCCAGCGCTACCAGCCCCGCTACTTTTTTCCGCGGTATAGGCCGGCGATGCCGAGGGTGTATGGGGTCCAGGAATATTCGCGGAAGCCGATCTGCCGTATGCGTTGCAGCATTTCCTCGGGGGCGGGAAAGCGGGCGACAGATGCGGGCAGGTACGCGTAGGGTCCCTTCACTCCCGAGATGAGCGTACCGATTGCCGGCAGGACCCGGTTGAAATAAATCCGGTAACAATCCCCCACCAGACCTTCAGGCTCTCCGAAATCCAGAATGCCAAATTCTCCGCCGGGGCGCAGGATGCGTATGATCTCCTGCAGTCCAGCATCGTAATTGGCCAGATTGCGAAAGCCGAAAGCGGAGGTGACCAGATCGAAATGGCCGTTGGGGAAGGGCAAGCGAAGGGCATCGGCTTCGATCCAGCGCAAAGGGGTAGCGGCCGCTTTGTGGCTGGCGCGCTGCAACATGGCGTGGGAAAAATCGGCGCCCATGATTCTGGGGGAGGACTTCCCTGCTTGCCGGCGCAAGGCGAGCGTCATATCTCCTGTGCCACAACATAAATCGAGGACCTGCGCTTCCGGGCGGGAGAGAATGGCTGCGAAGGTTCGGGCCGTCTTCCTCCACCAAAGCCGGTCGATATTGAAGGAGAGGAGATGGTTCAGGAGGTCGTAGCGGGGCGCGATGGAAGTGAACATCTCACGGACGGCGCGCGCGGACGATTGAGGGTCGGTAGCACCTTCAGTCGTTGTGCCGAGGACCGCGGATTTGGTGGAATCGGTCAATTTGGAATTCTTTGCCGGCTTCGCGCAATCCAATCACCCGGCTATGAGTAATGGCCGGAGTATGTACTCCAGGGGCTAAAGCTCCACCCACCCTTGCGAGCGCTAATTGCAGGGCCAAGGCCCTGCTCCACCCGAACCAAGAGTCTTCCTGCCCGGGCATTTAACCAACCTGCTGCAACTCTAGCGGGACAGGCGGCGCAACTCATCGACTGCTTCGATCACCACCTGTTCGGGCACGTCGTTTGCGATTTCGACCTTGCCGATTTCGCGGGGCAGGACGAAGTGCACGACGCCGTTGCGGGTCTTCTTGTCCGATTTGAGCAAGCGCAAGATATCGCGGCTCCGCGACTGAACCTTGGGCAGGGGGCCCAACGCCCGCACCGCGTCAGTAATGCGGGAGGCACCGGCCTGGTCGATTCGGTGCACCGCAGAGGCGATCCTGGCGGACGCGATCATGCCCCAGGCGACCGCCTCGCCGTGCAGGAAATGGCGGTAGCTGGTTTCCGCCTCGAGGGCGTGGCCAATGGTGTGGCCGAGGTTCAGCACGCGGCGCAGGCCGTTTTCCCGTTCGTCGGAGGAGACCACTTCAGCCTTCAGTCTGACTGATTCTGCGATGATCCATTCCAGTTTTGCGGGGTCGCGACGCAATTTCTTTGCATCCACAGTTTCCAGAGCTCGGAACAACTCCGGCTTGCCGATGACGCCACATTTGAGCGCTTCATAGAGGCCGGCACGGAATTCGCGGTCGGGCAGTGTGGTCAGGACCGTGGGATCAATCAGGACCATGCGGGGGTGATGGAAGGTCCCGACCAGATTTTTCCCGGCGCGCAGGTTGACCCCGGTCTTACCTCCGATGGAAGCATCCACTTGCGCGAGCACGGTGGTGGGAATTTGCACCAACTCGAGGCCGCGCATATAGAGTGACGACAGCAGGCCGGTCACGTCGCCAACGACGCCGCCCCCGAAAGCAACGATGACGGAATTTCGGTCCGCGCCCAGGCGGCTCAATTGCTCGGACAGTCTTTCTACCGTGGCCAGCTTCTTGTGGCGTTCGCCATCGGGCATTTCCAGAATTTTCGGGACGAATCCGGCGGCGGAGAGAGATGCCGTCAGTTTCTTTCCCCATTTATGGCGGACGGGCGGGACGGTGACGATGAACAGGCGTTCATGCTTAGCATTGAAGATAGCGCTGAACAGGACGCGCAGGATTTCGCCGGAACGGTGCAGGAGGCCGTTCTCGATTACGGCGTCATAGGGGCATGGTGGAAGCGCGATGGTTACACGGGTCATGCGTTCTCATCATAACTTAAGCGGATCGGACCGGAGGGTAAGGCGGGTCCTTTCGCCCGGTTGCGCGAGCGGGACACTCGCGCCTACATTGCTTTCCTGGGATTTGCCACGGATGCGATGACAGAGATGGCGAGGACGCCGGCTACCACCGCCAGCGCTATGTGGGTCGGAATCTCGAAGTAGTGGGACAGGAGCATCTTGGCTCCCACAAAGACCAGTACCAGGGAGAGGCCGTAATGCAGGTAACGGAACATTTCCATCATGCCAGCGAGGGCGAAATACATGGAGCGCAAGCCGAGGATGGCGAAAACGTTGGAGGTGTAAACGATGAAGGCGTCGCGGGTGATGGCCAGGATGGCGGGAATGGAATCCACGGCGAAGAGGAGATCGGTGGTCTCGACCACCAGCAGGACAACAAACAGAGGCGTGGCGTAGAGTCCAGCGCGGCGAACGAAGAACTTGTTGCCCTCATAGTCTTTGGTCACCGGCACTAAGCGGCGGAACAAACGCAGCACCGGATTTTTCTCGGGATGGATCTCGGCCTCCTCCTGAAAGAACAGCTTGATACCGCTGTACACCAGGAAGGCGCCGAAGACGTAGATGATCCAGTGGAACCTCTGAATAAGTCCAACGCCCGCCGCGATGAACACTGCGCGCATGATGAGCGCTCCCAGGATTCCCCAGAACAAAACTTTGTGCTGATGGACGGGTGGCACCTGGAAGAAACGGAAAATCAGCAGGAAAACGAAAAGGTTATCAACGCTGAGCGAGAGTTCGATGACGTATCCGGTGACGAACTCCAGAGCGGGGGTGCGACCGTGCCAGAAGAAGATCACGACCGCGAAGATGACGGCCAGCGCGATCCAGACCGCGCTCCAGGCCAACGCTTCGCGGAACTTTACGGTATGAGCGCAGCGATGGAACACACCCAGGTCGAGCACCAGCATGGAGAGGACAAAAAGATTGAATAAGATCCAGAACAGTAGCAATCAAGCGCCCCAAGATAAAGAAATTGTCTGGGCCGGACACTCTTTGTCCGTCCGCCTATGACTTTGACTTTATACCCAAATCAAGCTGCGGTCTCACAATCGAACCATCGAAATCTACGACGAATCAAATTCAAAGGCGGCGGACAGGAGTGTCCGCCCCACACTTGCCAGTTCTGCTCGCCGGAAACTTTTTCCAAGTGCTTGACAGCAAGTTCTCTCTGAATGGCAAGGTTCAGATTTCAGTTCTCAGATTTCAGTTCTCAGATTTCAGTTCTCAGTTACTGGTTTTGTCCAGCATGTGGACGGTTTCGAGGATAACGTTGCCGACTATCTCAATACTCTTGGGACTGAGTTTGTCCATGGTGTCTTGCGGGGTGTGGTGGAAGACGTTGCCGTAGCCATAGTCGAGGTCGATGAGGTCGGCGCTCGGCACGCCGAGACGGGCGAAGGGGAGGTGGTCATCTTCGACAGCGATGGTGCGGGCGAAGAAGTGGGACTGGTAACCCAGTTGCGTCGCAGCCTGGTAAAGCAGGTCTTCGAGCCAGGGGGTGGAGTTGGTATCACGGTCAACGTTGAGGTCGGCGTCGCCGATCATGTCGGCCAGCAGGAAGGCTTTGATGCTCCTCAGCGTGCCGTCCTTCTGCCATTTGTCGGCCAAGTGACGGGTGCCGTAGAGGCTGTCGGTGGCGGTCCAATCTTTTACTGCTTCTTCGCCGTCGGTCCACAACAGCCACACGCTGCGGCCTTGACGCTTTTTGCCGTGGAGCTGGTTGGCCAGTTCCAGCAGGATGGCAGTGGACGAGCCGCCGTCATTGGCGCCTACGTACCCGGTATTGCGCAGCGGGTAATTGGTGTCGTAGTGGCCGGCGATGACGATCACACCGTCGCGCGTGCCGGGGAATTTAGCGATGATATTGCGTACGGGAAACTTGCCTTCGGGAGTATCGGCGGTGAAGGCGTCGTCTTCCACCTGGTCGTTCTTAAGGTGCGCCAGGATGTAATTCTCCAGCTTCTTGTGATTCGGGCTGCCGATGGGGCGCGGGCCGAAAGCAACCACCTCGCGGGTGTATTGCAGGGCGCGGGCGGCATTGAAGGATTGGGCAGGTGCGGGTCTGGCGCAACCGAGCAAGCTCAGTAGAACGGCGAGACACCGGTAGGGCCGGCGTCCCGCCGGTTGTCGTGACGACGTCCCGCCCTCGCTCTTTCTATCTTCAAGGGCTTGACGCTCTGCCGAGCGCTCGGCTGGGCGGGCGAAGGCGCCCGCCCCTACTTGGCTACTGGTGTTACATCTCACCGTCATCGATCTTTTCGGGCCTGGCGGGCCTGGCGTTGCTTGGGATGGACCAGGAACGCGATGCCGATGCTCAGGATGTAGAGCGCGACCATGGGTGCGGCGAAGATGCACATGTTCAGGATGTCGGTAGTCGGAGTGATGATGGCAGCGATGATGAAAATCACCAGGATCGAATAGCGCAGGTTGCGCCACATCCAGCCGGCAGTGACGATGCCCATCAACGACAGAAAGAAAACCAGGATGGGCAACTCAAAAATAACGCCCATGCCGATCATGATGGTCAGGAACAGGTCCGTGTATTCGCCGATTGTGATCATCGGCTGGAACTGCTTGCCATAGTCGATCAGGAAGGTCAGGGCCGCAGGATAGACCATCTTGTAGGCGAACAGACCGCCCGACAGGAACAGCAGGACGGTGGAGAACATGAAGGGGAATACATAGCGCTTTTCGTTGCGGTACAGGCCGGGAGAGATGAACATCCATACCTGATAGAGCACGATCGGGGAAGTCACGAACAGGCCAGCGAGGGCCGCGACCTTCAAGTAAAGGTTGAACGGTTCGGTGGGGTTGAGATAGACGAGCTTTTCGGCCATTCCGTTATGGCGCAGCGCGTCCATGATGGGGCGTTGTACAAAGCTGAAGATGAACTCGTGATAATTCCAGCAGGCGAAGAACCCTACGGTGACGGCAATGATGGAATAGATGAGGCGGCGGCGCAGTTCCTCGAGGTGGTCGAGGAAGCTCATGGCGGTAAGGCCGTCGTGCGACTCGTCGGCGGGGGGAAGCTCAGCGGCCATCTCAGGCATCGGGCGCCTTGGCCAGGGAATTCGTCTCAGGCGCAGAAATCTCGGGACGAGGCCCGCTTCCGGAAGCTATGGAGCCAGCCGGGGCCTGGACCGGCGGCAGGATGGTTTGGCGATTGTTTTCGAGATCCAGTTGCGAGATTTCGGACTCGATTTGCGCCTTGAACTCGTTCGAAGCCCGCTTGAATTCATTGAGGGCCCTTCCGATTTGCCGTCCGATCTCGGGCAACTTCTTGGGCCCGAACAGGATCAGGGCAAACAGGAAAAGGAAAATCATCTCTGGGAAGCCCAGGTTCATATTTCACATGATACTGCCGGAGCGGATTGGCGGCAATCGGGGCCCGGACTGTTGAATTGTCAAACCACGGAGGACACAGAGGACACAGAGATCCGGCACCGCAAGGTTCGCTTAACGCATCCAATTGAGCACAGTCTGAAGGGGTTGCGCCGGTTACTTCCGGGTAATCGAAAAGGTGGCCAAGCGGGCTGGACAGCGTTATACTTCGATCAGACGCGCTGTGCTGGGGTGTTTCTACGTCCCTGCCGAAGGAAAAAATGATGGTTGGTAGTTCTCGTCGCGCACTCTTCCTAGTCATATTCATTCTGGTAACCTGCGGATTTCTCGGGATCGTATTTGGGCAGAAGATCAATCCTTCGGCCGCTCCCGGTGGCGACGCCGACGTCCGCGACAGCTTGCGGCAGTTCACCACGGTGTATGACGTGGTGGAGCAGAACTATGCCGAGCCGGTGAATCCCGACAAAGCGATCTACAACGGGGCGATTCCAGGCATGCTGCATGTGCTGGATCCGCACTCGAATTTCTTCGATCCCAAAGCGTATTCCCTGCTGCGCGAAGATCAGCGCGGGAAATATTACGGCGTGGGAATGACGGTCGGGCCGCGCAATAACAAAGTGATCGTGATTGCGCCATTTGTAGGAACGCCCGCCTATCGCGCCGGCATCCGGCCGGGTGACATCATCGCCGCCGTGGACGGCAAGCCTACTGACAACATGAGCACGGGCGATGTCGCTGATCTGTTGAAGGGACCCAAGGGAACCACGGTCCACATCACGATTCTGCGTGAAGGCGCGGACAAGCCGCTGGAGTTCGCAGTGGTGCGCGACGAGATTCCGCGTTACAGCGTGGACCTGCACTTCCTGATCAAGCCGGGAATCGGCTATATGCACGTGTCCGGCTTTAATGAGACCACGGAACATGAAGTGGCGGACGCGCTCGATCAGATGGGCGACCTGAAGGGATTGATACTTGATCTGCGGCAGAACCCCGGGGGCTTGCTCAACGAAGGCGTGGGCGTGGCCGACAAATTCCTGCACAAGGGACAGTTGATCGTTTCCCACCACGGCCGGTCTTCACCCGAGAAAAGGTACACAGCGGCGCACGGCAACGGCGGCAAGGATTACCCGCTGGTAGTGCTGGTGAACCGGGGAACGGCTTCGGCGGCAGAAATTGTGGCCGGCGCGATTCAGGACCATGACCGCGGACTGATCGTTGGGGAAACCACTTTCGGCAAGGGTCTGGTACAGACGGTGTATCCGCTGTCAGAGAACACTGGACTGGCGCTGACCACGGCCAAGTACTACACCCCGAGCATGCGACTGATTCAGCGTGATTACGCGAACGTCTCGCTCTACGACTATTACTTCAATCGCGAGAGTGAAGAGAACGAACACAATGCCAGCCGTGAAGTGAAGCTCACGGACAGCGGTCGCACCGTTTATGGTGGCGGCGGAATCACGCCTGATGTGAAGATCGCGGCGGTGAAGAGTAACCACTTTCAGGATTCTCTGCTGCAGCATTATGCTTTCTTCAATTTCGCCAAGCACTACGCCGTGACCCATCATCCCGCCAAGAACTTTGAGGTGGACGACGTGGTGTTGCTGGACTTCCGCAAGTTCCTCGATGACGAGAAGATTGCCTATACCGAGGCGGAACTGCTGGAAAATAACGCCTGGGTACGGTCCAATATCAAGAGCGAAATCTTCGTGGATGTGTTTGGACAGGAGGAAGGCCTGAAGGTGCGAGCGGAAACCGATCCGCAGGTAACCAAAGCGCTGGACCTTCTGCCGCAAGCCAAATCGTTGGCCGAAAACGCCCGTAAGATTGTGGCGGAGCGGACTGGCGGGCATCCTCTGAGTCAGTAGGTTCGTAACGTATTCATAAAGAAGGCCCGAGCGATCGGGCCTTTCTTATTGGTGTCTGGGGCTCATGGCGAGGGCGAGACGCCCTAGCAACAGCCGGCGGGCGCCGGCGCTACCGGGCTTTCTTCTCGTTGACTTGGTCTCATTAACCGATCATAATCCGCAGTTGAGGCTGGTTTTGACCCTTGCCGGCCGCCGGTTCCGTACATTTGGATGGCCATCCCCTGGAGCCAAATTCCGGCTGTTTTTGCTCGTCCCCTGGTTCATGGGGCGAGGTCGAGCCGATGCTGAAACAGGGGGTCTGGATGTTGGCGACGGTCCCGGCCCTGGTTGCGGGATGGACTGACTGGCGTTTCCGCCGTATCCCCAACTGGCTGACGGTGCCGGCGCTGGTGGCCGGGGTTGGAGCAAACTCGGTGGCTACGGGCTGGGCAGGGGCGAAGGCGTCATTGCTGGGCGCGGGACTCGGGTTGGGTCTGTTGTTGCCTTTTGTGCTGATACGAAGTCTGGGCGCGGGAGACTGGAAGTTGGTGGGCGCGCTGGGAGCGTTTCTGGGACCGTCGCGGCTGATTGGGGTACTGCTGGGAACGATCCTGGTGGCGGGCTTGATGGCGGTGGTGCTGGTCATCTGGAAGAAGCGAGTGGGACGGACGGCCCGCAATCTCGTCCACCTGGTGGCTGGGTTGTTCACGCTGCACCTGCCGGGGCCAGAGGTTTCGCTGGATAATCCGGAATCTCTGAAGATACCGTTTGGAGTGGCTGTGGCGGTGACGGTTGTTCTTTATACTGTGGGACAAGTGTGGGGAGTGGTATGAAGCAGACTCGGAACAATAGATGGGGGAGCAGGCTGCTCCGCGATGCTTCGGGGGCGGAAATCGCCGAGGCGGCCGTGGTGCTGCCTTTGTTATTCATGATGTTGTTCGGAATCATGTGGTTCGCGCGGGCGTTCAATATTTATACGACGGTGAACCGGGCGGCGCGGCAGGGAGCGCTGGCGGAGGCGGCCAACAATTGCGCGACTTGTGGAAACGTTTCTCGAACCAGCAACGACATCCGGGACAACGTTGTGTATCCGATTCTGATCGCTTCTCACCTTGATCCGGGACAGGTACAAAACTTCAACGTGCAGAGAGATGTCATCCTGAATCCTGGGTCGCCCATCATTGAGCACGGAGCTGTGGTCAGCCTTGACTACCCCTTCAACTTCAAATTGAACGGGATCTCATGCTGCCCACCCAGGTTGTCGCCGATCACCCAGGGCGTCACGATCAGGGCGCAAGCGCAAGCTCGACAGGAGGATTAGCGGTGTCACTGGCGGGCATAGTCCGGCTGCGATGGTTTGTGGAGCGATCGTTTTTCGCGCGAGCATTCTCCGGGAGGTGGGCAAACCTGCGGGGGAGTGAGGGCGCTGAGATTCTGGAATTTGCCATCTCGCTTCCTTTGTTGATCGTGGTGGCAGTTGGAGTTTTCGACTTTGGCTCGGCGTTTACGGTGAAGCAAAAGGTGGGCAATATTACTTTACAAGGGGCGCGGGTCGCGTCGAACCAGCCGACCACCGATCTATCTTTGAACGGGGCTTGTGGCGCTCCGGCCTCGATTTGTTCGGTGCGCGATGTGGTGGATGCCAACCTGGTGGCCAGCAAACTTAACGATTGCGGCCTTGCGGGCGTGGCGGCCGCGTCGAGCGGATCGCTGGCCTGGACGTTTACCGCCAACGCCGGTTGTGGCGGGACGTTGACGCTGAAGATTGAACGTGGATATGTCTATACCGCCACGCTGCCCAGCCCGCCGTTTCAGGCGGGGAATTACACCATGGAAGGCACGCGGGTGACGTTGAGCTATCCCTATCGCTGGCAGTTCAATCGAGTGGCACCGTTGATTGCGCCGGGCGCAAATTATCCGGCCACGACGCAAATCAACTCGGTCGCGATCATGCAGAATCTGAATTGAAGGATGGCTTTGTGACTCGCGTAAACACGGCGCATCGCAAGAACGAACGTGGCATCACCATCGTACTGGTGGCGATTTCCTTGCTGTCCTTGCTGGGCATGGCGGCGCTGGCCATCGACGTATCGACTTTGTATATGGCCCACGGTGAAGCCCAGCGCGCGGCCGATGCCGCAGCCCTGGCGGGGGCGCGGATGTTTGCCTCCTCCGGCTACACCTCGGCTTCGAGTACGCTGGCCGCTTCCGATATCTGCCAGACTTCTGCAGTGCCCGGGGCGGCGGCGGCGGCCAACCGGCAAGCGGAAGCGGTAGCGGCGCAGAATCTGGTCGCTGGGCAACCCGCGGCGGTCCAGTCCATCACATGCAATACCACGGCGGCGAATCCGCAGATTTCGGTCACAGTGCAGCGGACGGCATTACCCACGTTCTTTGGGCGGGTTTGGGGAGGCGCCGCCAACAGCGTCACGGCAACGGCCGTGGCCGAGGCCTATAACCCGTCAGGGTCGGCGGCACCGATTCAGGTGGAAAATGTAAAGCCCTGGCTGATACCGAATTGCGACCCGACCAATGGCGGAGTGGGGGACTGCGCAGCGGGAGGCCGCTTTGTGGACCCGGCTGACGGAAGTATCGAGAACAACGGCTCGTTCGTAGGAAAAACAATCACGCTGACCCATGTCACCGGTGGAGCCGCCCCGAATGTGACTACTACCATACCTCGAACCCTTGATTACTATCGCGCGGACGTCCCCGTTTCACCGGCGCCTGTCTGTCCTTCGACGAGCGCGGTTTCTTGCGCACAGGTTGGCAGCGACGACTATCACGACAATATCGCGTGCTCTTCAAGGTTCCAGTTCAGTTGTGGGCAGACCGTTGGAGCGGGACAGACAGTTTTCGTGGCTGGCGGTAGCGGGGTACTAACCAACGAAGGTACGCGGTGCCTGATACACGCCAGCAATCAAGGCTTGACCTTGGGCCAGGATACGCTCCAGGCGAACGGCACCAGCGCTCCCATTACCATCACCGGTGGGGACAACAACCCGAATCCACTGCTGCAGGGCGTCACCAACATAAGCCGTACTGACTCGATTGTTACGGTGCCGATTTACCACAAGGCCGGAAGCCCCAATCTTTGCCCTGGCGGTTGCAACCAGACAGCGACAATCGTGGGCTTTTTGCAGCTTGGTATTACGCAGAATGTTCAGGATTTTTCCCCACCCAAGGCGGGATCGAGAGGGAAGATCGAGGGTGTAATCATGAATGTCGCCGGCTGTAACCCAGGCGCTGGCAACCCCGTGGTCTCCGGTGGCGGCGTGTCTCCCATTCCTGTGCGGCTGATTCACCAGTAACGACACTTCACGAACGAGACGGGCGGGGACGCCTGTCCTCCATAAATTCACAAAACTATTGCGGCGGAGGGCCGTCCTGCGGAGGAGGTGGAGCTCCCTGGCCCGCGCCTTCCTGGGGTTGTTGCATGTCGGGTTGGGGGTCCGCCATGGGTTGGGGTTCGGGCTCGGGCTGGCTGTCGGCAACCGGGGGTTCGGGAGTGGGGATGGCGGGTTGCGACATTCCTCCGGCGCCGCGGTAGGTAAGGATGACGCTCTTCAGTTTTCCGGGCTCGCGGTCGGAGTCGACCATGATGAAGTTGAAGCGGGAACCGTTGAGCAGCGAGACCAGGGCTTCGCGGATCGGTAGCGGGGGGATGCCGACTATGATCTGTTCCTGGGCGGCGCCGGGTGGGACGGAAATGTCGGTGCCGGTCAGGCGGTGGACCTCGTTGAGAATTTGGGCGAGGCTGACGTGATCGGCTACGACGCTCAACCGTCCGTTCTTAAACTCGACCTGCAGATTGGAAACCGGCTTGGCCGGCGTTGCTGTGAAGGAAACGTTGTCGACGTGGGCCCGGGCGGCGGCTTGCTGCTGGTCAGACATCAGCTTGACGATGACCGTCTTGCCGTCGGGAAAAATCTGGTAGTGCTGCGGGCTGTTCAGATCGATGACCACGCGCGTGGTCGGGGGATTCGCGCTGTAGCGGGCGACGCGAAAGCCTTTTACATCACCCTGATTGAGCAGTTTGGTGCGCAGATCGCTGGCTGGCTGGGCATTGGGAAAATCCAGGATCAGGCGATCCGGGTCGGTAATCGCCTGGCTGCGTACAGCCACAGGCTGGCTGGCTGCGATCTCTACACTGATGCCGTTGGCGGTGCTGGTGACCTTCACGCTTTCGACCGTTGCCAGCGGCTTCGCGGCAGCCAAAACCATCCCCGGGAACAAGGCGGCGGCCGCTGCGACCACAAACATACCCATCAACCATGGACGACTGCGCATGACTACTCTCAAGCTCGATTTTAGCAGTCCGGGGAGAGATCGGACGTGACTTTGGGCCATCTGAGTAATGAGTTTGGGGCGTCCGGGAACGAACTTGGGACAGGTCGAAACGGGAATACTGCTGTCATCCTGAGCGGAGTGCTGCTTGGCTTCGCGAAGCAGCCGCGGAGTCTAGTTATTTCTGCGGCCGGGCTGAGTTTTCATCTTAACCAACCGCCAACACACCTCATGCAATGTTCATTTCGTTCGGTAGGGGTCCTTCGACTCATCTGATCGTCCGCAGAGCGGACGATCAGATTCGCTCAGGATGACAAAGCGCTTACTTTTTCTCGTCAGGGGCCGGGCTTGCAGCTGAGGCTGAGAGTCGGGTGATCTCCGCCAACTGCTTTTGTGCTTCTTCTATCTCTGCGGGCTGGGTGGCAAATTTTAGATAGCTCTGGATGTGGGAAGCGGCTTCCTGGTACTGGCGTTTTTGCAGGAGGATGACGCCGAGGAGGTATTCCAGTTTGGGAACCTGGTGCTGGTCGTCCACTTTCAGGCCCTGGCGAGCGCTCTTCTCGGCCTCAGAGAGGTTATAGAGATAGTAGTTGCCCAGGGCGTTACGCAACCAGGCATCGGGAAAGCTTACCGGATTCAGGGCCAGCAATTGGCTGGTGACGGTGACCAGCGCCTGCCATTGTTTTTGCTGCATGTCCAGCTCCGCCAAACCGCGGTAGGGGTTCACATACTTTGGGTCGGCCACAATGGACTGCTCGAAAGAATGGCGCGCCTGGACATCGTCATGTTTCTGGAGCTGGACGCGGCCCAGGTCAAACCAGGCGACGGCATACCTGGGATAAATCTCGACCGCTTTAGCCAGCAACGGTTCGGCTTCGTCCCATTGCTCTTTGCTTAACTTCTTGCTGGCCTTCTCATAGGCTTTCTGCGCATCCTTGGGCGCCATAGCGCTGGTGGCGCTGATGGTCAAGCCCTGGACCTGGCCCATGCGGTGCAGCACCAGGCGGCCAATATCGGCGCTTTCGAAAGTGGAGAGGCGGCTGTTCAGATCGATGGGCTGGGACGAGAAACCGGGCAGCTCGGCGAGCAGCTCACAATCACGCCAGTTGCGCTGCACTCCCCGCCCCGCGGCCGGACCCATCGAATCGACGTCGGCCCCGCTGAAGTCCGCGCTAGCGAAAGAGGTTCGGTCGCCCAGCTCGAAACTAAAGCCGCCATGCGAATCAGTATGGGTAACGGTCTGTTTGTGGCCGTGGCATATGGTCTGGATGGTCGCCGACTCGGTAATCTGGGTGCCATCGTCCAGCACCACCTTGCCGGTAAGAAAAGCTCTTTGTCCCATGGTGGTGTCGGGGGGATTCATGGTAGGTTGCGTCGGGCCCGTGCTTCTAGTGGGGCCGGGAGTACCGCGACCGCCCGTAGGCTTAGTTTGGGCAAAAGCGGCCAAGGTCAGGGTGAGCACGCAGCAGGTAAGGCGGTAGTTCATGTTAGCCCCCGGTAACAGATTGGCCCGATTATACGTCCGGGGGGAGTGAGAAGCGGTAGCGTTATTTTGGGGAGTAGGGATCCAGTTCCTGGTTATCAGTTCTCGGTTCTTAGTTTGAGCTCCTAGCCGGCGATGATGCACGATGGGTCTGCTATAGTTTTTCGCAATCAGAGGTGTAGTCCGATGTCACGAATGGTTCGCTGTGGACTGATTCAAGCGCGCAATGTGCTGGGTGCGGAACACTCGCTGGGAGAGATCCGGGAAGCCATGGTGCGTAAGCATGTGGAGATGATCGAGCAGGCTGCCCGGGAGGGGGTGCAGATCCTGTGTTTGCAGGAGCTGTTTTATGGCCCGTACTTTTGCGCCGAGCAGGACCCGCGGTGGTACGAACTGGCGGAGTCGGTCCCGGATGGCCCCAGCGTGCGGCTGATGCAGGAGCTGGCGGCGAAACACCATATGGTGATCATCGTTCCGGTGTACGAGCAGGAGCTGCCCGGACTGTACTTCAACACGGCGGCGGTGATCGACCAGGACGGACGCTACTTGGGGAAATATCGCAAGCACCACATTCCCCACTGTCATCCGGGATTCTGGGAAAAGTTTTACTTCACGCCCGGCGACCTGGGCTATCCGGTGTTTGCCACAAAATACGCGAAGGTGGGAGTGTATATCTGCTACGACCGGCACTTTCCCGAGGGGGCGCGCGCCCTGGGATTGAATGGCGCAGAAATTGTTTTTAATCCCTCGGCCACCGTGGCCGGGCTTTCCGAGTATTTGTGGGAACTGGAGCAGCCAGCCCATGCCGTGGCCAACGGCTATTTTGTGGGCGCCATTAACCGGGTGGGCGAGGAGAAGCCATGGAGCATTGGGGAGTTTTACGGCAAGAGTTATTTCTGCAACCCGCGAGGCAAGATCATCGCCCAGGCCAGCCGCGATAAGGATGAGGTGCTGGTGGCGGACCTTGACCTGGACGTGATTCTGGAAGTGCGCAAGGTGTGGCAGTTCTTTCGCGACCGGCGTCCGGAAACCTATGGCATTCTCACCACGCAAAGCGGGAAGACCGGGTCGGGAGGCTAAGAGCGTATTTGCGTTGGCAGCAAAGACTGCTTTGTCCGTGTATAAGGTTATTTTCACGAATACCGATGCCACCTCCGACTGCCCGCGGCAATATCGAATCCAGCCCTCTTTATAACCCTGATCTTGCACCCACCGTCCGGCCCGGCGAGGCGGCCTCAGGTCACCGCGGGGCGCGGACCTGGGGCACATACAACTACGCCGCGTTGTGGGTCTCGATGTCGGTCAACATCCTGACCTACATGCTGGCGGCCAGCCTGATCCAGGGCGGGATGAACTGGAAGCAGGCGGTGTTTACCGTCTTTCTCGGGAACTGCATCGTGCTGGTGCCGATGCTGCTGAATTCGCATCCCGGGGCGCAGTATGGGATTCCCTTCCCCGTGCTGGCGCGGGCTTCTTTCGGCGTGCTGGGGGCGAACGTCGCCGCGGTTCTACGGGCGCTGGTGGCCTGTGGATGGTTTGGGATCCAGACCTGGATTGGGGGCGAGGCCATCAATGTCCTGCTGGCTACGGTGTGGCCGGCGTGGAAAGCCGTGCCGCATGGCGCAGGCATCTGCTTTATGGCGTTCTGGCTGATCAACCTGGCGGTGATCCTTAAAGGGATTGAGTACATCCGATTTCTGCAAGGGATCAGCGCTCCGGTGCTGCTGGGTGTGGGGTTGCTTTTGCTGGGTTGGGCCTATGTGAAGGCGGGAGGCTTTGGGCCGATGCTCTCTGCGCCGTCGCGCTTCGGCAGCTTTTCGGAATTTCTGAAGTTCCTGATTCCTGCGTTGAACGCTACCGTCGGCTTCTGGGCAACGGTATCGTTGAACATCCCTGATTTCTCCCGCTTTGCCCGCAGCCAGCGGGCGCAGGTGATCGGTCAGGCGCTGGCGTTGCCGACCACAATGACTCTCTATTCGTTGGTGGGAGTGCTGGTGACGTCGGCGACGGTGGTGATTTACGGATCGGCGATCTGGGACCCAGTGCAACTTTTGAGCCGCTTTCACTCACGGCTCGCAGTGGTGGTTTCTCTGGTTGCGATTCTGCTGGCAACCTTGAATGTGAATATTGGCGCGAACGTGGTGTCGCCGGCCAATGATTTTTCCAACCTGTGGCCGCGCAAGATCAGTTTCAAGATTGGCGGCGTGATTACCTGCTTTATGGGTATTGCCATCATGCCCTGGAAATTGCTGGACAACTACAAGACGTTCATCTTCGGCTGGCTGGGCGGATATGCGGCGTTTCTGGGGCCTGTAGCGGGCATCATGATTTGTGACTACTGGCTCATTCGGAAAAGATCGTTGCTGGTGAACGACCTTTATCTGCGTGGCGGCGTTTACGAATATTCCGGGGGATTTAACTGGAAGGCGGTGGGGGCGCTGTTTCTTGGCGCCGCTGTGGCGCTGGTGGGGTTGGTGGTTCCGGCTTTGCGCTTTGCGTACGACTACTCGTGGTTTGTGGGATTTGCGGTTTCGTTTGCGGCATACTACGGGATGATGATCGGGGATGGGGTGGACTGGAAACCTGGTTGTCAGTGATCAGTTCCCGGTTCTCAGTTTAAATTTCGAGGCTCTCGAGGGTTTGGCGGAATCTTATAGAGTAGAGCGATGGATGCGCAGCACAACCCGCGGGTGGTGATTGTTGGAGGCGGCTTTGGCGGATTGCTGGCGGCGCGCACGCTGGCCGGGAATCCGGTCCAGGTGACGCTGATCGATCGGCAGAATTTTCATACCTTTCAACCGCTGCTTTACCAGGTGGCAACCGCCGGACTGTCTCCGGGAGAAATTGCTGCGCCGATTCGGTGGATTCTGCGCAGACGGCGGAACGTGGAAGTACTGATGTCGGAAGTGCAGGACTTCGATCTGGCGCGCAAAGTGGTGAAGCTGCCGGATGGCGAGGTGGCCTACGACTACCTGATTGTGGCCTCAGGCGCGAGTCATGCCTATTTTGGCCACGATGAGTGGGAACCCTTCGCGCCCGGCCTGAAGACGATCGAAGATGCTCTGGAGATCCGGCGGCGCGTGTTGCTTGCATTCGAACTGGCGGAGCGCCAGGCGGCCAGCGGAAAAGAGCAAGTGCAACTTAATTTCGTGGTGGTCGGGGGCGGTCCCACAGGAGTGGAATTGGCAGGGACGCTGGCCGAGATTTCGCGCCGAGCGCTAGCCAACGAGTTTCGTACTATCGATCCGCGAAAAACGAGGATTGTGCTTTTGGAAGGCGGCCCGCGGATTCTGCCCGCATATCCTGAAGATCTCTCGCGCAGTGCTGAGGAGCAGCTGCGGCGGCTGGGGGTGGAGGTGCACACGTCCGCGTTGGTGACGAGCGTAGCGCCCGGAGCAGTGCAGATGGGGAAAACGCGATGGCCAGCCGCGGTCATTCTCTGGGCGGCGGGAGTCGCGGCCTCGCCGCTGGGGAAGAAACTGGGAGCGCCGGTGGACCGGGCCGGACGGGTGCTGGTAAATCCCGACCTCAGTCTGCCGGGGCATCCGGAAGTCTTCGTGATTGGGGACCTGGCCGCGTTCAAGGACGAAAATGGAAAGTGGCTCCCCGGGGTTGCGCCGGTGGCTATGCAGGAAGGCAAGGCCACGGCGCACAACATCGCGGCTGAATTGCGAGGCGAGCCGCGCAAGAACTTTCACTATTTCAACAAGGGCAACCTAGCGACCATCGGGCGCGCCGCGGCGGTGGCCGAGTTTGGGAAAATTCACATTTCGGGTTTTGTGGCCTGGCTGGCGTGGCTGTTCATTCACATATTTTTCCTGATCGGGTTCCGCAATCGCATTATCGTGCTGGTGCAGTGGGCGTGGTCCTATTTCACCTACGAACGCGGGGCGCGCTTGATTACCGGGGACCGGCACCTGCCGGGGTGGGATGAATTGCGCGAGGAAGAAGCGGAAGGGCACACGGCGGCGGATTGATATCGTAAGTTTAGCGCGCCGGCGTTTCGGCGGCTGTGGGGTGGGCGTTCCGCCTCCCATCGGGGGCAGGATGCCCCGGGACAGCCGGTGGGACGCCGGCGCTACTTTTTTGGGAGTGGGGCCTGATTTGGGAGACAATAGAGCTGATGGGTGTGGCGATGAGAATGTTTTCCGGTTGGCGAACGCTGTTCGTCGCGGTTTTGGTGGGGCTTTCTGTTCCTTCCTATGGGGAAGTACTGAAGATTGTTGTCAACGACACCATTCATCCCATCACCGATGAGTACATCGGGCGCGCGCTGGCGGAGGCCGCGCGTAATAAGGACCAGGCATTGCTCATCGAGTTGAATACGCCAGGCGGCCTGGTCGAGTCCACGCGCGACATCATTGAGAAGATTCTGGCCTCGCCCGTCCCGGTGATCGTTTACGTGACCCCGAGCGGGAGCCGGGCGGCGTCGGCCGGGTTCTTCATTCTGGAAAGCGCGGATGTGGCGGCCATGGCTCCCGGGACCAATACCGGCGCGGCCCATCCGGTCACGCTGGGCGGCGGCAAAGTGGACGACGTGATGAAAGAGAAGATGGAAAACGACGCCGCCGCACTCATGCGTTCCGTGGTTTCCAAGCGCGGGCGCAACGTCGAGTTGGCGGAGAGCACGGTGCGTCAGTCCAAGTCATTTACCGATCAGGAGGCGCTGTCCCAGAAGATGATCGATTACGTGGCGACGAGCGAACAAAACCTGCTGCAACAGATGCAGGGGAAAACCGTCAAGCGCTTCGATGGGAAAACGATCACGCTCAATCTGGTCGGCGAGACCATTCGGCCGTTCGATATGACGCTGAAACAGCGAATCCTGGCCTTCATCATGGACCCCAACATCGCATTCATTCTCCTGGCGGTCGGAGCGCTGGCGCTGTATGCGGAGTTCAACCATCCGGGAGCGGTGGTGCCGGGGACAGTAGGCATCGTATTCATCCTGCTGGCGGCTTTCGCGCTCAATCTTTTGCCCACCCGGTTTGCGGCGGTGGTCCTGATCCTGACTTCGTTCGCCCTGTTCGCGCTGGAAGCCAAATTTGCCACCCATGGAGTTCTGGCGATCGGCGGGATGGTCACCATGATTTTGGGTGGACTGCTGCTGGTGGACGCGCCCATTCCGGAAATGCGGGTGCACGTATTGACTGCGCTGGCCGTGAGTATTCCACTGGGCGGGATCACAGTGTTCCTCATGAGTATTGCTTTGAAGGCTCGGGCCAACAAGGTGACCACCGGAGCGCAGGGACTGGTAGGAGAGGTTGGCATTGCGCA